>Ga0233425_10001736_pt1 | contig 46693 bp, 50 predicted proteins | sample Watercolumn_Towu_2_FD_181712 | JGI IMG/M metagenome (GOLD analysis project Ga0233425, IMG submission 181712) | Freshwater microbial communities from Lake Towuti, South Sulawesi, Indonesia - Watercolumn_Towuti2014_140_MG | ecosystem: Environmental > Aquatic > Freshwater > Lake | place...
GCAGCTCATTGTAGACATGCGATTCATGGATTTCAGGGGATGTCACACAATTGACAAACACCAGACGCCCCTGCCAGGCATCCATCAGAGTGACCCCGTCGCGTACCGCCTCCACCACTGAACCGCGTGGCTGCAGACTCTCCGCGGTGACTACGCTGAACACGCGGGCGCGGAAGGTATCACCGGGGCCAGGAATTGAAGCCGCACATCCCCAGAGTTGAATGATGAGCAAAGCTGCTGCCAGCCTTATCGATGCAATAAGCAGTTTTCGGAGATTCAGCACGGGCTGCAACTCCTTATTCATAATTTAACCTGCTCCTCATCCTCTTCATCTCTCAGTAAGATCTGTCCAACGCTTGCTATGAGCCGACCTGGGTAACCAACCAATGCAAAAAACCACAGAGGCTGATACCGGTCGGCTCGATAGCGTTGTTGGCCTTGCCATTCTTAAGGTAATTGAATTCGCGAATTTTCTGTAAACTCCTTCTTGTACTCTTTACCTTGATGAATATACTCAATCCATAATGTCTTGCCAGTACCCCGGTGGGGATCATTCTCCGCAAGTTCGTTCGAAACTACTACATCAAGCTTGTCGTTCTTTATTTGCCTAGTGTACTGATAGGTTACATCAATCTTATTTGAGGCAGTTCCATAAATTGCTTTAATAATTTTAAATTTGCTGTCTGTTATCGAAATACGATAAAGTCTGAAGTTGCTGCACTCACTAATATTTCTCAGACGTCTCTCAGTGGGTTCGTTATAATGAGCGTGATCACCAAACCGTAGATTATTGAAAAGACGGTGTGACATAAAGACCCGAAACCCACCTTTTATATCAATCTCGTTGATTGCACCTTGCAGCCTGCAAGCTATATTGATTGGTTGTCCAACATATTCTGGTTTTTCCTGCATTGTAAGTTGAATAAGCTGCCCCTCGTCAAGACCGAAAGTTAAGCCAGATATTTCAGGGGGAGTATTAAGGTTGGGAAATATCTCTTCTTTATATCTCTCTTCGAAAACCTGATTGATCCCCGATAATAGCTGTATTATTTTCTTTGCTGAATAAGGTTTACTAAAAAAGATAATCCAGCCGTCACCAATGAATTTATATGCTTCAGCATCATGCTTCGTGGATTCGGAAACTATGTATTCCTTCAGATGAATAAGTAAATCACGCCATAGCTTCATATTGTTTGTCTTGATCAGATCTTCAATGAGGTGAGAAGATGAGCAAATATCCAGAGTAGCGACTATCTTGTTGATTATCTGAATATCATCATTTTCTCTTGTCATAGTATCACCTCATTTTCAGGCCAACAATAAATAAACCTATTTACCTTTATTTGCCAAAAGTATATCACAATAAATGTTGCAACAAAAGATAAATGCTTTTGAATACAGTATGTTAGCAATTGGATAAGTGGGCAAAATACGGGGAATGCCTTAATATGCGAAATTCTTATATAAAGGGAATTTTGACACGGTTGAATCTGCTTTGACAAATAACCTTCACCGGGGGGGGAATATAATCATACTTTTTTCAACCTCAACCATCTGTTAGCTTTGGTGTAAATTTGACTAAACTTAAAACTAATCAGTATAATTCACTTGTATTTTATGAATGAAATCAGGGACATCAACGAACTTATAGAGCAGAGAATCAGGAAGCTTGATGAATTGCGCCAGGCTGGGGTTAAGCCTTTTGGCGGAGCTTTCTATGCGGATGATCACGCTTCTGACCTTCTTTCCGCTCATCAGTCGGCAACTCATGATTCTCTTGAGGCCTCTCCGGTAACCTGTTCTCTCGCGGGCAGGATTGTCGCCATGAGGGATTTCGGCAAGGCTGCCTTCGCGCATTTGCAGGATTCAACGGCAAAGATACAGCTCTACTTCAGGAAAGACATCCTCGGCGAAGGTTATAAGACCGTGAAGAAACTCGATATCGGAGATATTGTCGGCATAAAAGGCAAACTGTTCCGGACAAAAACGGACGAGCTTACTGTTCAGGTTGAGGAATTTACTCTGCTGACAAAATCGCTGCGGCCGCTTCCGGAAAAGTGGCATGGACTTAAGGATATTGAAACGAGATACCGTCAGAGGTATGTTGACCTTATCGTAAATCCCGAAGTAAGGCAGGCATTTGTCAAACGGAGCGTCATTATAAAGGCTATCAGGGACTTCCTTGAGGCAAAGGGATTCATTGAAGTTGAAACACCGATGATGCAGCCTATTCCCGGAGGTGCAACCGCGAGACCTTTTATAACGCATCATCTCGCGCTCGGGGTAGACCTTTATCTCAGGATCGCACCGGAACTCTATCTCAAGAGGCTGCTTGTCGGCGGGTATGAGCGGGTTTATGAACTGAACAGGAACTTCAGGAATGAGGGGATTTCTACACGTCATAACCCTGAATTTACCATGCTTGAATTTTATGTCGCCTACAGGGATTACCATTTTCTGATGTCCTTCACCGAGGAGTTGATTCCATTTGTGGCTGAGAAGACTCTCGGCACACTCAAAATTCCATACGGCGGTATGACCATTGACCTGACTCCACCTTGGCCACGTATTCCGATGCTTGAGGCTTTGAAGCAAAAGGGTGTGCCGGAAGATATAATGCATGACCGGGAGAAGGCAAGGGAGTGGGCGATTTCCCAGAAAATAGTTATCCACCCGGGAGCGTCCCTTGGGAAGATTCTCGATGAAATATTTCAGGATAAGGTTGAGCCGTATCTTATACAGCCTACTTTTATAATTGATTACCCAATTGAGCTTTCGCCGCTCGCTAAGAGGAAGCCTGAGAATCCTGACCTTGTCGAACGCTTTGAACTTTTTATCGCGTCAAGGGAGATAGCGAATGCCTTTTCTGAGCTGAATGACCCGGTGGATCAGAACGAGAGATTTCAGAAGCAGGTGGAGGCCAAGCTGGGCGGTGATGATGAGGCCCACTGGATGGATGATGATTTCATCAGGGCGCTTGAATACGGAATGCCTCCAGCAGCCGGAGAAGGAATAGGTATTGACAGGCTTGCCATGCTTCTGACAAATTCCCAGTCGATCCGGGACGTGATCCTTTTCCCGCAGCTTAAACCAGAAATTTAAGAGAAAACAGCGAATGTTAAGGCAATGAGCCTTCCCTACCAGTTTTTCATAGCACTGAGATATCTGAAATCAAAGAAACGCCACAAGGGAATTTCCGTCAATACCCTTATATCCATAGGAGGCGTCGCTGTCGGTGTTATGGCGCTTCTTGTGGTGCTCTCGGTCATGAGCGGTTTTCACGAAGACCTCCAGAAAAAAATTCTGGGGATGAACGCCCATATTATCATCCTTGATTATAAGGGGGCCATGCGCGGGCATCAGGACGTGGTCAAAAAGCTTTCAGGTGAAAAAGACATTCTGGCCTCAGCCCCTTTTGTCCTCGGACAGGTAATGGTCTCGTCAGGAAAGAAGGCCCATGGCGTTTATCTGAAGGGCATAGAGCCAGAGAAAGAAGCAAAGACCACCGAGGTTATGAAATTTATCAGGGAGGGAAACCCATCAGATCTTTCTATCCGTAACAACGTGCCGGGTATAATTCTCGGGCGGGAGCTTGCAGGCAGCCTCGGTGTTTTTATCGGGGACACGATAAACATCCTTTCCCCGTTTGGCGAAGTCGGCCCCATGGGTGTCCTTCCCCGCATAAAGCCTTTCAGAGTTGCAGCGATCTTTGAGGTCGGGATGTTTGAATACGACTCGAATCTTGTTATTACCGATATTAAAGCCGCCCAGGATTTTCTTGGCATGAAAGAGGATATTACCGGTATTGAGCTTAAGCTCAGGGATATCTACAAAGCGTCAATAGTCAGGGAGAAAGTTGAGAACACCCTGGAATTTCCCTATTACGCGCGGGACTGGATGCAGATGAACAGGAATCTGTTTTCAGCGCTCAAGCTGGAGAAATTCGCGATGTTCGTTATACTGGTGCTGATAATTCTCGTTGCTTCTTTCAATATTATCAGCACGCTGATCATGAATGTCATTGAAAAGAGCAGGGAGATAGCAATACTGAAGGCAATCGGCGCAACCGAAAGGGGGATAATGGGCATCTTCATGCTCCAGGGTTTGATGATCGGGAGTGTCGGAACTATAATCGGAATCAGCGGCGGCTATCTTATAACCCTGTTGCTCGACAACTATCAGATTATCAAACTGCCTGCGGATGTTTATTATCTCAGTCATCTTCCGGTGAAGATGAAAATATCCGACTTCCTGACAGTTTCAGTCTCCGCGATTGTTATCAGTTTTCTTGCCACGATATATCCCGCGCGTCAGGCTGCAAAGCTTAATCCAGTGGAGACTCTGCGGTATGAATAGCCTTATAGAGACAGAAAAGCTGCAAAAGACTTTCCGGACAGAGGCCGGAGAACTGGGTGTTCTGAAAGGCATTGACCTTTCAATAATTGAAGGTGAAATGGTTGGCATCGTAGGCGCCTCGGGGGCCGGCAAAAGCACATTGCTGCATATAATCGGGGCATTGGACAGGCCGACGTCAGGAAAGGTTTCTTTTCAGGGAACAGACATCTTTTCCCTTTCTGCAGATTCCCTTGCATCGTTCAGAAACATGACTTTGGGCTTTGTCTTCCAGTTCCATCACCTCCTTCCTGAATTTACCGCCCTTGAAAACGTCATGATGCCTGGAATAATTTCCAAAAGTGCGCAAAGTCATGGGAGCCTTCAGGTAAAGGATAATGCCAAAAAACTGTTGAATGAAATGGGTCTCTCGCAGCGCCATGGACACAGGCCCGGAGAACTTTCAGGGGGAGAGCAGCAGCGTGTTGCAGTTGCCCGCGCGCTTATCCTTAACCCAAAGGTTGTTCTCGCAGATGAGCCGACAGGAAACCTTGATACTCAAACAGGAGAAGAACTCTTTGAACTGCTTGTCCGGATAAACAGGGAAAGAGGGACGACCTTTGTCATAGTTACCCACAATAAATCGCTTTCTCTCAGGTGCCACCGGGTTCTCAGGATGGCAGATGGAATTGTTGTTTAAATAGAAATACCTTTGTTATCTGAATTGCATTTTATTGTTAATTGCTTCAATCACGGCTTCTGCTTCCACGCTCTTCATGCACCGGATGTCCTTGCAGGTTTTTTTAAAGCAGGGCGCGCATGATTCTTTCCCGCTGATTATCGTATGCCCCGCACCATAGGGGCCGGTACGATTAGGATCTGTTGGCCCGAAAACAGCAAAGACTGGCTTCTGCAGGGCGGCGGCAATATGCATGGGCCCTGAATCGTTTGTTACAACGAACAGGGCATTGCGCATTACCTCAATCAGTTCCTTCAGGTTCGTCATCCCGGCAAGTGACCTGGCCTTTCCTCCTGAAAGCGAGATGATTGTTTCTGCAGTATCTTTATCTGTTCGGCTTCCTATAATTACTGACTTGACAGGGAGAGCAGCAGCGAGTTTTGCAAAGTGTTCAGCAGGCCATATCTTTGTTTTCCATCTGGCTCCCGGGACAATAACCGCATAATCCCCGGAAAGCAACGGATTAAATGTTGCAAGAGAAGGGGAAAAGGAGAGGGGAAATGGGAAAAAGACTGTGCTGGTATCGCATCCAAGAAATTTGGCGATTTTAAGATATCTGTCAACAGCATGGATATCCTTTCCGCCTTCAACCCGGTGGGTGTAGAAGTACCTGCTGCCTTCTCGGGCTTCCTCGAAGCCTAACCGGATTGGAGCCCCTGTGGCGGCAGTAATAATACCGCTCCTGAGCAGTCCCTGCAAATCTGCAACAAGATCAAATTGTTCCCTTTTTAAATTGTTAAACAAATGCTTTAATGTTATTAATGTATCACCAGCATTCTTAATGTTTTTCCATGCATCCTTATTGATTACCCATAGCCTCTGAATCATGGGATGGTCTTCAAGCAGGCATTCAAATCCTTTTGCTACAACCCAATGAATTTCAGATGTAGGGAATCTGTCTTTTAGAACATTTAAAAACGGCAGGCTGTGAACGATATCACCAAGGGAACTTGGTTTCACGACAAGTATCTTTCCGGGAGTTTTTCTCATGTGCAGAAGGCTGTCCATTTCAGCGGGAATCCATAAGAATTATATCAGTTGCTTCTTTAAGGCTGCCTGCCATGAAATCCGCGTGAGAGGACTCTTTGTTTTCTCCTGTAGTTACGTAAACACCCTTTGCGCCGACTGCCTTTGCGAGGAGCATATCCGATTCCTTGTCTCCGACCATATACGATTGGCTGAAATCTGTTTTGTGCTGAGTCCGGGCCCTGAAAAGCATCCCGGGTTCCGGTTTCCTGCACGAGCAGTGTTCGTCCGGGTGGTGGGGACAGTAGTAGAAACCATCAAAACCGAGATCTGTTAAAAACAGTGAATTAATCTCTTTCACGAAATCCTCATTAACGGTTCCACGTGCGATCCCTGACTGGTTGCTTATGCCTATCAGCCTGAATCCCTGTTCTTTCAGGCGCAGGACAGTTGAGATATCTTCAAAAGGCATGAAGTCCTTGCGCGAATTAAGATAACCCGCATCCCTGCACAGAGTACCGTCCCTGTCAAAGAAAACAGCCTTTCCGCCAGGGAGCATTGCTTTGACCGCGTGATATACATCCTCGGAGGTGATGGAATACATACATCTCATGTCTTTGTTCCCGCAGGTCCTCTTAAAACAGGGGCTGCAGGAAAAATCTGTTTTGATTACTATTGCGTCACCTCCGGCTGTTTCAGCGGGGGGGCCGGTTAGCCCGGGGTCAGTCGAGCCGAAGATTGCAACAAGGGGAGTCCCGACTGCATAGGCAATGTGCATGGGGCCCGAGTCGTTGGAGACAAATACATCGCATTCTGATATGCAGGAAATGAGCTCACGGAGTGAAGTCCTTCCCGCGAGATTCAGTACCGGATAAACTGATGCGGGAAACGGGTCAATCATATTCCCGGGATTTTCACGATTTATTGTGTATCCCGCGGCGTTGTCTTTCAGCATGGTATTCTCTGAATGGTGAAGGCGTATGAGATGTTCTATTTGCTGCGCTTCGGATGCTTCGTTCCTGCTGCCAAAAATCAGGACACTTCCTCCGGTATCCCCTATAAACCAGTTTGCGATTTCCGCGAAACGCTCCGGCAGCCATTTCTTGGCTGAACCATAGGTTGCTCCGGGATTTATTCCAAGAACCGGTCTTCGCAGATTCCGCAGAAGGCTTCTTGTACTGATTTTTTCTTCAGGGGACAGAAAAATATAAGGTGGATAATATCTGTTTTTCAGCCCGGCATATTCAAGGAGGTGAAGGTAGTAGTAAATCTGATGTATCTTTTTGTCTTTCTCGGTAACCGGGATTGCTCCGGTCAGCAGCAACCCCCTTCCATCCCTGTTGTAGCCTATTCTTTGCCGTATTCCCGCAAGGTATGCAATGAGGGCTGCATCGAAGGCATTCTGAAATAAAACTGAACTGCAGAAATGTTTTTTCCTGAGCATATGGGAAAGCCTGATCTTGCCTATTGGTCCGGTATGCTTATTACCGTAAAGCAGTATCTCGTGAATATCAGGGTCTTTCTCAAAGAGAGGAGAAACCCATGGTTTTACAAGGAGAGACAGCCGTGTGGCAGGCAATGCCCTTTTTAATACCCGCAGGGCCGGGATAGTCATCACGGTGTCACCTATCCAGTTGACTCCCCGGACAAGCATGTTATCACACGAAGTATCGAACATTGCTCCTTGAGGAACTGATGTATTCACTTAACTTTTTGCCGGCCTCATTGAATAACATTATAACACTGTGATGATATTTCAAAACTGAATTTTAAGGATTCTGTACAGCGTTATTCAGGCGAGAGATGACCGCTGTCCATAACTAATGAATAATCCGAAAGGCGTTTTGCCTGGGCGGCGTCGTGGGTTGTAATAACCACAGTAATTCCGTTGTTGTTTTTCAGTCTGATGATCATATCCTCAATCATGGCGGTGTTTTTCCGGTCGACTGATGCTGTGGGTTCATCAAGAAAAACAATGTCAGGCTGTATGACAAGCGCGCGCGCGAGCCCGAGGCGCTGTTTTTCGCCGCTTGAAAGGGTGAGCGCATTCTGGTTTTTTTTGTTGTGAAGCCCGACAAATTCAAGAGCCACGGTTCCTCTTTCTTCCGCGTCTTTCCCCTTTTGTCCCCTGATATGAAGCCCGTAAAGCACATTTTTCATCACTGTCGCATTGAATACTCCAACGCCCGGCAGCACAAGGGTGATCCTTCGCCTGAGGCTGATGTCATTAGTGAGGCTTCTTCCATCTGACAGATAAACGACTTTGCCTTCATCAGGGGTTTCAAGCAGGGAGCAGATTCTCAGAAAGGTGGATTTCCCGCTGCCGTTAGGTCCGGTTATTCCATAGATTCCGCTTTTTTCAAACGAAAAGGAACATTCCGACAATATCCGGATGCTGTCATATATCTTGGTTATATTGGATACGGTTAACTGCATATTCATCTGTTCATGGGGCGTATCGCCTGTTTTTGAATCCAGTGAAGTGATGCGTTAATCACAAGAGAGAGGACAAGAAGTATCATGCCAAGGGCAAGCGCAAGTTCAAAATTTCCCTTATCTCCTTCGAGGGCGATGGTGGTGGTCATTACTCTCGTATATCCGGCAATGTTTCCGCCAACAAGGAGTATGGCTCCTACCTCTCCTATGACCCTGCCAAGTGCCGCGATTATCCCTGACATGATTCCATGACGCGCCTCTTTCATGACCGTGACTGAAACCTGAAACTGCGTTGCCCCAAGGGCCGCTGAAGCCTGCCTTATGATGGGGTCCACGCTTACAATTGCAGAATGGCACAACGAAGCGACTATGGGGAAGGCGAGAATGCTCTGGGCAATTATCATGGCTGAAGGTGTGTAGAGAAGCGAGAGGAACCCGAGTGGGCCGCTTCGTGAAAGAATCAGATAAACGAAAAGTCCAACAACAACCGGAGGCAGGCCCATGAAGGAATTGAGTATGCTGAGAAGCAGTCCCTTGAGCGGGAATTTCCTGAACCCGAGAATTATCCCGGCGGGAAGTCCGATAAATGCCGCGATGAGGAGGGCTGTGCCGGATACCATGAGGGAAAGACTGATAACGGACATAAGCTCTCTGTCAAAACCGGATATGAGGGCAAATGCCCTGACGGATGCATCAATAAACGTGGTCATTCAATCTGAAAGCGGCTCTCTGTTATCATTTCCTTTGATCTGCTATTTCGCATCAGGGTAAAAAAGTGTGTTGCCGGATTTGTCCTTGAAGGCTCCAATTGCCTTCTGCCCTTCCTTCGAGACAATCCAGTTGATGAACTCCATGGCCTCTTTGTATCTGACATGCGCCTGTTTTTGGGGATTCACAGCCATGATACCGTATTGATTGAATAGCGCCGGGTCACCTTCGTGGACGATTGCCATTTCGAGCTTGTCCATGTCTTTCACCGCAAGCCAGGTGCCTCTGTCAGTGAGCGTGTATGCCTGTTTCTCATTCGCTATCCGCTGGGTCTTTTCCATGCCCTGTCCGACTTCAAGGTACCATTTCTGACCTTTCGCATCTATTCCTGATTTTTTCCAGATTGACAGTTCTTTGGTATGCGTACCCGAGTTGTCTCCGCGTGAAACAAATTGCGCCCCGGTTTCAGCTATCTTCCTGAAGGCATCAGAGGCGGATTGCAGACCTTTTATCTTTGCCGGGTCATTTAACGGGCCGATAATGACGAAATCGTTATACATGACGTCATGCCGGTTTATAAAATATCCTTCTTCAACAGCCTTCAGTTCCTGTTCTTTTGCGTGGACAAAAACCACATCAGCGTCACCCCGTTTGCCCATTTCTATGGCAGCCCCGGTGCCTCTTGCGACAACCTTTACCTTGATGCCGGTCTTTTTCTCAAATATTGGAAGTAGGTACGCGAAGAGCCCTGAGTTCTCCGTGCTTGTGGTGGATGCGCAGATTATTTCTGCGGCAAGGGATACCCCTGTAACACAAATAACCGCGGCGAACACAACAAATGGGATTAAATATTTTCCTGTACGCATTTTTCCCCTCCTTAAGAATTCATTTATTTTTTACTGTCATCACTGACGGTACCGCATCCGGATAAAAAAGATTGACGGAATGTTTTTTGTAATTTGCGATTAACTGCTGCCCTTCGCGTGATGTAACAAATGTGATAAAGTCCATGGCCTCTCTGTATCTTGCATTCGGGAACTTTTCAGGATTCAGTGCTATAACACTATAGAAGTTTTTTAAATGAGGATCATCTTTAAACAGGACCTTCAGACGTATTTTGGGTTCATAATTAAGGAATGTTCCGAGATCGGTCAAAACATAGGCCTTTTTCTGGTCCGCGATGAGAAGCGTGTCTCCCATTTTCGCACCGGCTTCAAAATACCAGCCTTTTCCTTTTGGATTAATGCCGGCATTATCCCAGATGTCCAGTTCTCTGATGTTCGTTCCTGAATCATCACCCCTCGAAACAAAAGGGATCCCCTTTTCCGCTATTTTCTCGAATACTTCTTCGGAATTCTTTAACTTCTTTATTCCCGCGGGGTCTTTTTCGTGCCCGGCTACAACAAAGTCATTATGCATAACCACCCTTCTGTTTACGCCGTATCCTTCGGCAATAAATTTTTCCTCCCGGAAGGGGTCATGCACAAAAAGCATGTCGGCTTCGCCTTTTTTTGCCATCCGCAAAGCCTTGCCTGTACCAACAGCTATGATTTTCACATTTACAGGATATTTTGTGGATTTCTCATGGGCTGGGATAAGGATATCAAAGAGGCCTGAATTCTGTATGCTTGTTGTTGATGCTATGAGTAATGACAACTTTTGTTTTGACATTGTCCACCCCCGCTGAAAACAGACATGTTGCAGTAAATATACCGGGTATTTCACGCAGACGTCAAAGCTATTCAATTCATATTATGTATGAATATAATTCATGCCTGGATTGTCATGCAATTTGTTTTGGTTTGTTCGCAGAAAGTTGAAAGACTCATAAAACAGAATGGACTCCCGCGTAATGCCTACGGGAATGATAACAAAAACAATCGCTTAAAAACGTCTTCCTCAGGGCTTAACCCCGGGATACATTTTGCTTTCAATGTAAACAAGAAAGACACTTTGTTTTTCATAGCAAAGTGCCGATAAACAGAAAAGAAAAACAGCAAAGGGTATAACAGAGTGAAAGCTGCTTCAGTTCTTTCTGCCTCAGGATAATTGATTCTATTCTACTTTGGGGTGTAAATCTATAATCTCTATACTGACAACACCTTCCAATGAGCGGTCTGTATAGAAATCATTAGCTACTATCAGTTTCGGAAATCCTATCTTGCGGTTCAGTTGATCCAGCCATGGCTGATATAAATCAGGAGTATGACAGGACTGACAGCTTTTATGAGGCATTATTGGATCAGCAGAATAAGCGAGACTGATTTCAGATGATTCCGGTAGAATACTTCACCGAGGTCAAATGCTTTATACTCTTCAGTTCCAGCCGGCTTTATGACTTCAGCACCCCATACGGAGTTAACGCTGTTCACCATGATAACAACAATAATCATGGCTAGCAATAAAACGGAATTTATCATGCGCCCCCCCAATGATTGAATGGAAATTCTTTTGACATAATCCTTAAGGACTGTGCATTCAAAAGTAAGTTTTTACAAACGCAAAGTCAAATGCATTATTTTCATGGAAATAGTGAAATGTATTCATAAGTGACATTCATAAGTGAATCCATTGACACCATTCATTTGACAACTTACAATACTTTCGATGGAAGACCATAGATTAAAAGTGTTCTGCCTTGTCGTTGAGATGAAAAGCTTTTCAAAGGCGGCTGAGGTAAAATTCATGACGCAGTCTGCGATAAGCCATCTTATAAAGAATCTTGAAAGAGAACTTGATACAAGACTTCTTATCAGAACAGGAAAAACTGTCCTCCCGACTCCGGCAGGGAAAATACTGTATGCCCACTCGAAACAAATACTGGAACAATATAAAAAGATGGAAAATGATATTACAGGATCGGGGAGGGGAGTAAGGGGAGAACTTTCCATTGCGGCGAGCCCAACAGCCGCGACCTACCTGTTGCCGCAGGTATTTTACAACTTTTCAAAAAAATACCCTGATGTGGAGATACAATTAACCGTTTCCAACACGGAAAACATTGTAAATGAACTCAATGAGGGGAAAATAGATATTGGAATCGCTGAAGGCAATGTAAAAAATCCCCAGGTCTTTTTAGAACAGATTGCGGAAGATGAGATTGTTATTATCTCATCCGACGATAACCCTCTTACAAAAAAACGGTCTTTGAACCACCGCGACCTTATCTCTCAACCGTTCATAATGCCTGAGGTAGGTTCCGGCATAAGAGAATTCATAGAGGATTTTCTGCGGAAAGAAAAAATAGATCCGAGGGAAATAAAAATTGTGATGACCCTTGGCAGTCCCGAATTAATTGTTCAAATGGTTCAGGCTGGAATAGGTATATCGTTTGTGTCAAAATGGTCAGTCTTCAAAGCAATACGGGAAGGTTCCGTCAAACTGCTGGATGTATCAGACAAAAAATTGCGGAGAAAAATATATCTTGTGTGTATTGAAAAGAAGCCTTCAACGATGGCAGGCAAGACCTTCAGGGAATTTGTAAAAGAGTATCGCTTTTTTGTGCCGTTTTAATAGAGCTATTATAGCCTGACGCATATATTAGAGGAGGATATTTATGAAGCCAATATTAAAACATGTTCAACTTATACTGGTTTTGTTTTTCTTTATATTTTTGGGAAATCTGTATGCCTTAGAAGAAAAAGAAACCATAACATTACCAATTTCCCTCAGTCCCCAGACAACAGCTTGTGTTGGTTGCCACAGGATTTATACCCCCGGCATTGTTCAGGACTGGCTTGCAGGCAGACATTCAAAGACCAGCCCCGGAGAGGCACTGAAAAAAACAGCGATTGAAAGAAGGATTTCTTCGGAAAATCCGCCCGTTGAATCCATGAGATATACAATAGGCTGTTATGAATGCCACAGCCTCAACCCTAACAGTCACACGGATAATTTTAACCATTTCGGAAACAAAATAAACGTTGTTGTAAGTCCGGATGACTGCAGAACCTGCCATCCGGTTGAGGCAGTGCAGTATTCCGGATCAAAAAAGGCACATGCTATAAAAAACCTTATTGATAACCCTGTGTATTATGCATTGGTTAGTACTATTACCGGAGTGAAAAACGCTGATTCAGGCAAGATGAACGCCAAACCACCATCAGGAGAAACCCTGCATGAGACATGCCTTGGATGTCATGGCACGAAGATTGTTGCAAAAGGCATGAAACCTGTATCAACGAAAATTGGTGAAATAATGTTCCCTGACCTTGCCGGATGGCCGAACCAGGGTGTCGGAAGGGAAAATCCTGACGGAAGCCTTGGTGCGTGCACTTCATGTCATCCAAGACATTCTTTCTCGATTGAGGTGGCCCGTAAGCCTTATACGTGCAGCCAGTGTCACCTTGAACCGGACGTGCCTGCCTGGAATGTCTATAAGGAGAGCAAACACGGAAATATTTACTTTTCCAAATATGACAAATGGAATTTTAACAGCGTTCCATGGAAGCTTGGCGAGGACATACAATCGCCTACCTGTGCAGCCTGTCATAACAGCCTTCTTTCTACTCCGGAGGGAGCTGTCATTTCTGAAAGAACTCACGACTTTGGTTCACGGTTATGGGAGCGGCTCTTTGGTCTTATCTACAGCCATCCGCAGCCTGTTTCAGGAAACACGACAATCATCAGGAACAGTGATGGACTGCCTTTGCCTTCCACCTTTGCAGGAGAACCTGCTGCGGTATATCTCATAGCTGCGCAGGAGAAGAAAAAAAGGCTGGATTACATGAAACGAATCTGCAGCACCTGCCACAGCAGCGACTGGATAAACGGGCATTTTTCAAAGCTTGACAATACACTGAAAGAGACAAATGAAATGACCCTTGCCGCAACGAAGCTGATGACAGCCGCATGGGATAAAGGGGTAGAGGACAAAGCCAATCCATTTGATGGGCCGATTGAGCAGATGTGGATAAAACAATGGCTCTTCTATTCGAATTCCATCCGCTATGCCTCTGCCATGACAGGAGCGCCTGATTATGCTGCCTTTAAGAATGGATGGTGGTATCTGACGAATACGCTTATTGAAATGAAGAATATGATATCAATCAGGGAAGGCATGGAAAAAGAAAAGGGCCGCGACTGACGCCCCGGCCCCTGAAACGCAAAAGAACTAAAACTCTATGCCTGCCTCAACGAACGGGCCCTTGACCTTAATTTCCGAGATAATGTCACTGTAATCTATCTTGATATCTTCATACCTGTACCCGCCTGCGATAAAAGGCTTGAGAACAGGAAAATCGATTGGCCGGATCTTTACTCTTCCAATGAGATCATAGTAATGGTTTGAGTTGTAGGTTATTCCCCTTGCCTCGACTTCAAGCGAAATAAGAGAAATGGGTTTTACCTGGGCTGCTAAAAAGACCATAGGCACTGGTATGGTTGATGCCTTGGTTGCCGTCAGACCTGTGGTAGGCTGGCTGACCTTCGCGCTGAAGTCAATAACCCGGGCATTGATGCCGGCTTCGACATTGACCTTGCCGAGGGTCGCGAGTTTGAGGAAAGGAACCCCGTAATAAAAGGCGATGTCATAATGGTCCATCTGAACCGATGAAGTAAACGGCACTGATGCGTTGAAGGACTGATCGCCGAATTTGAATGTTACAGTTTTCTGTCCTTCTCCCTCGAATTTCATGGGGGTTGCCATGATGTAGATGTTCGGGATTATAAGAGGCATGTCTACCTTCAGCCTTCCGAATACCTTGGTTTCCTTGTCATATTTCAAATCACTTGCGATATCCAGTCTGTCTGAAGCAGTAAGAGGTTTGTAGCTGACAAATCCTGAAGGGTCCTGGTTCCATCCACCGACGGCTGCCTCAAAACCGATTGCAGAGGCAACGGCCGGAGAAATAATCAGGAGCATAAAAATACTGATAACAAGTGCCCTTTTCATTCTTTCCTCCTCATATATGTTTTCCGATGGCCGACGGCCATCTCTTTCCACATATTAGACCATAAAACGGTTGAATTATCAATTATTCCCGGGCGTAATTCAATCCTCTGCCATATGTACAAAGGATGTTTCTTGTGCTAAACTATAAGTGTTTCCGGCATTATCCGGACGTAAACTCCAAAGAATATTATCACTTTCAGACAGAAAATAAGAGGTTAAATGAAAAACAACAAGGTTTATCTAATCGACGTTACCAACAGGGATGGCGTGCAGACATCACGCATACTGCTCCCGAAGCTTTCCAAGACGATGCTGAATCTCTATTTGGATGAGATGGGTCTGTTCCAGAGCGAGATTGGCTTCCCGACTTTGAAACATGAGGTGAGCTATATAAATGCCAACCTTGAGCTTGTTAAACTCGGGGCAATCAAACGAACTCATCTCGAGGGATGGTGCCGGGCAGTTCCTGAAGATGTCACTCTCGCATTCAAGAATTGTCCTGATCTCAAGCATTTAAATATTTCCATATCAACATCCGAAATTATGATAACGGGAAAGTTTCAGGGAAGGAGAAGCTTTAAGGATGTCATCAAATCACTTGTTGAATCAGTGAAAACCGCAAAGGAACTTGGGGCTGAAACTGTTGGAGTAAATGCTGAGGACGCATCCCGGACTGAGCTCAACAGGCTTATTGAGTTTGCCATCGCTGGTAAAGAGACAGGGGCAGACCGCTTCAGGTATTGCGATACGCTGGGTACGGATGATCCAATTACCATATATGAGAGGACAAAGGCCCTTGCTCTTGCAACAAAGTTTCCTATTGAAATGCACTGTCACAACGACCTCGGTATGGCTGAGGCTGTCTCCGTGGCAGGGGCGCAGGGAGCTCTTGAAAGCGGAGTCGATTCATATATCAATACAACACTGAACGGCTATGGTGAGCGGTGCGGCAATTGCGATCTTGTATCAACAATTCTTGCGCTTAAATTTTCCCATGGGCTGAAGGATAAACTGCCTCTTGATGAAAACGTTGATCTGAAAAAGGCATGGAAGATAGGCAGATACGCATCCTATGCGTTCAACATTCCAATCCCGATTAACCAGCCGGGTATTGGTGCGAATGCCTTTGCTCATGAATCCGGGATTCATGCTGATGGAGCGCTGAAAGACAGACGGAATTATGAACTGTACGATCCTGAAGATGTGGGCAGGGGGGAGCCTGAACTTACTGAAACAGGCCGGATGATAACTACTGGCGAGTATGGAGGAATCAAGGGATTCCGACATGTTTATGATAAGCTGGGTATTCATTTCCATGATGATAATGAGGCGAGAATGGTGCTTGAACTTGTGCAATTGGCAAACCTGCATACCCAAAAGCCGCTTACGGATGATGAACTCAGGCTGGTTGCTACGTATCCCGGAGTTGTCCAGAAAATTCTTATGGTGAATCCATGAAAAATACGATAACTTTAATACCAGGAGATGGTGTAGGCCCTGAAATCTCAGAGGCAACGCGGAGGGTTATTGAAGCTACCGGTGTAGCGATTGAATGGGATATCCAGGAGGCGGGGCAGGATGTTTTCGAGAAAGAGGGCATTCCGCTGCCACAACGTGTTGTCGACTCCATAAAAAAGAACAGGATTGCGATCAAGGGACCGGTAACTACACCTGTGGGAACCGGATTCAGAAGCGTTAATGTTACACTCAGGCAGACCCTTGACCTGTACTGTTGTCTCAGGCCCTGCAGAACCTTTAAAGGAGCTCGTACAAGGTTCGACAATATTGATATTGTAATAATTCGGGAAAATACCGAAGACCTTTATGCCGGGATTGAGTTTGAAAAAGGGGCTGACAGTACCGGAAAACTCCTGGACTTTGTTTACTCGACAACAGGCAAAAGAATCAGGGCTGATTCCGGTGTGAGCATAAAACCAATCTCGGTCTTCGGAACTGACAGAATAGTCAGTTTCGCGTTCGAATACGCGCGAAAGAACGGAAGAAAAAAAGTTACTGCCGTGCACAAAGCCAATATAATGAAGTTTTCAGACGGTCTTTTTCTTGAAACAGCAAGGGAAGTCGCAAAGAGATATCCGGATATCGAATTCGAGGACAGAATTGTTGATAATATGTGCATGCAGCTTGTACAAAAGCCTGAACTCTATGATGTGCTGGTTCTGCCAAATCTGTACGGGGATATCGTATCAGACCTTGCTGCCGGTCTAATTGGAGGGCTTGGACTTGCTCCGGGCGCGAATATCGGAGAGGGTGGGGCCGTTTTTGAACCTACACACGGGAGCGCACCAAAATACAAGGGGATGAACAGGATTAACCCGCTTGCCATGATCCTGTCTGGTGTTATGATGCTGAGATATATCGGTGAGCCTGAAGCTGCAGACAGGCTCGAATCCTCTGTTGCCTCGGTAATTGATGAGGGACGTTATGTTACATATGACATGAAGCCATCGCCTGATGACCCGACGGCTGCCTCGACCTCAATGGTTGCAGACGCTATCATAGAACGGCTATAATAGTTCCGCAAATGGAAGATGACAGTACGCATGAAGAATATTCACGCTATCAAATAAGCCCGGTCAGTTTCTTTGAAAATTATCATCCTGCCTTGAAATCATTTATTTGCACTTTTTTCTGCCATCATGTGGTCTGATATCATCCTGATATTGATTTTTATTATACTCAACGGCATCTTTGCCGCGGCAGAGATTGCAGTGGTTACCTCACGCAAAAGCAGGATAAAGCAGCTTATGGAGGAGGGAGAACATAATGCGGAGATTCTCTTTGCGTTCAAGGAAGATCCTGACAAGTTCCTTGCCACAATACAAATCGCAGTTACCCTCGTCGGTGTGCTTGCCGGTGCGATAGGCGGAGCAGCAGCAATAGAGGTTATAAAACCCGCCCTGCAGCAGATTCCGTTCAGGCCTGTTGCCGCATCTGCAGAGGCTATTGCAATTGGCCTGGTAACGGTTGTTATTACATACTTAAACCTTATTTTTGGTGAACTGATTCCAAAGTCTGTGGCGCTTTCTCATCCGGAGGGAGTGGGGCTCAGTATAGCACGGATTATTGAATTGTTTTCGAAGATAGCTTATGTTTTTGTGAAGCTACTTACATTCAGCACTAATCTTCTTCTCAGGCCTTTCGGAAGGAAGACCTTTACGGAAAGGGCTTATATAACTGAAGAAGAGGTGAAGATGCTCATAAGGGAGGGCAGTGAACAGGGAGTTTTTGAACCTTCGGAGCAGGCGCTTATTCACAGTGTTTTTGAATTCACCGACATGTCGGTCAAGGAGGTTATGCTCCCGTCTCCCAAGATGGTCATACTCAGCGTGAGGATGCCTTTAGAAGATATCAGCCGTATTATCTCTGAAGAACAGTTTTCCCGGTATCCTGTAATCGGAAAAGACTTAAATGATATCAGGGGTATACTCTATACAAAGGACTTTTTCAATGCGCTGGGCAGGGGCAACCTTGATATCAGAAAGCTGATCAAACCGCCATTTTTTATACCTGAGACCATGAAGATCAGCAACCTTCTGAAGGAGATGCAGAAAAAACGTGTCCATATGGCCCTGGTTATTGACGAGTATGGAAGCGTTTCCGGGCTTGTTACCATGGAAGATCTTCTGGAGGAAATTGTCGGAGAAATCCGTGATGAGTATGATGTCGAGAGCCCGGTTATACAACTCAGCGACGGAAAATTTCTGGTAGATGCATCCATTAGCATCAGAGACCTTAAAGAGGATTATTTGATTGAAATCCCTGAATCTACTGAGTATGAAACCCTGAGCGGGTTTCTGCTGACTGCCCTCCAGAGGATTCCGAGGATTGGAGACACTATTGAAGCAGAAGGAAAGAGGCTGACGGTTTCCGAGATGGTCGGACAGCGGATTGCAAAGGTGAAACTGGAGAAACTCCCTGAAATACAGACTGAAACTCCCGGGCAGAACGGATAGCTTTAGACTTTAAGCAGCGATTTCCATTATAATTACAACTCATATGAAGAAAAAGGTATCAGTAATCGGCGGAGGAAATGTTGGCGCGACAACCGCGCAGTTGATTGTTCAGTCGGGCATCGCCGATGTAATCCTCTTTGATATTGTCAGTGGATTGCCTCAGGGAAAAGCACTGGACCTTGCGGAGGCCTGCCCGCTCTGGAACTCTTCATCTACCATTAAAGGTACAAACGACTACTCGGATACCTCCGGTTCTGATATTGTCGTAATTACAGCAGGCCTGGCAAGGAAACCTGGCATGTCGAGGAACGATCTGCTTCATTCCAATGCCAATATCGTCAAAGGAGTCTGCGTGGAGATAGCCAGGACATCTCCAAACGCTATCATCATTGTTGTTACTAATCCCATGGATGTAATGGCACAACTTGCCTGGAAGACTACAGAATTTTCCTGCAAACGCGTCATGGGGATGGGTGGAGTACTGGATTCATCGAGATTCAGGGCTTTTATATCTATGGAACTGAATATATCCCCTGAAGATATTGAGACTGTTGTACTCGGTGGACATGGAGATGATATGGTTGCCCTTCCGCGGTTTACAGTGGTGAAAGGAATCCCGCTGACTGAACTCATGAACAAAAAGAAGATTCAATCCCTGATTGAACGGACAAGGAATGGCGGGGCTGAAGTTGTATCGCTGCTGAAATCAGGAAGTGCATATTATGCGCCCGCGGCCTCCGCGTTTCATATGGTCAAATCAATTATTCTGAATGAGAAGCGTATACTTCCCTGCGCGGTGTATCTCAACGGGGAGTTCGGCGTGAAGGATATTTATATGGGTGTGCCTGTAATACTTGGAAACGAGGGCGTTGAGAGGGTCATTGATGTAAAACTGACAAAAGAAGAGCGAACCCAGTTCAGGGCGTCCTGTGCCTCCGTTAGAAAACTGATTAAAAAATTATCAATCTAAAATATAAGTAATACTTGAATACATGGAGGATCAATGGAGAAGACGTTATCAATCGTAAAGCCTGATGGTGTGAAAAAAAACCTCATTGGTGAAGTAATAAAGCGTTTTGAGCAGAAAGGTCTCAGGATTTCAGCCCTGAAGATGCTGACCTTATCAACGGAGGAAGCAAAGGGATTCTATATTGTCCATAAAGAGAGGCCTTTTTTTGGGAGTCTCACGAGTTTTATGTCTGAAGGCCCGATAGTGGTTATGGTCATTGAAGGAGAAGACGCTATCAGGACAGTAAGGGATATCATGGGCGCCACCAATTATAAGGACGCCGCCCCAGGGACTATAAGGGCCGATTTTGCCTCAGATATCGAACATAATATTGTGCATGGTTCGGATTCAAAAGAATCAGCCTCCTTTGAGATTCCGTATTTCTTTTCGTCTATGGAAATACAGTAGGGGTATTTTCTCCTTGACAGTATTGGTCATTTAGATTATATTTTTGCTTGTATGTTTACCTGAAAGAGGAATGTTTTCCCATTTCAGTAATCTCCCTGAAAGGGAAGTGCGCGAATAAGTCATTTTTTAATGCTGGCACATTACTTGATTCCTGATTTTCAGGATAATAAATATGATGATGAAGAAAGGGGGTGAAAAAGAATGAAATTAGCCACACTTTTACTGGTAGTAATCGTAGCCGTTGCTTTTGTTGGTACTGCAATCGCAAGTCCTCCAGGCAAATCAGTTGAGTATGCTGGTGGAGAGGCCGGCAAGGTAATGTTTAACGGTGATACTCACGGCGCAAAGCAGGGAATGAAATGCAATGATTGCCATCCGAAACCTTTTGGCATGAAGAAGGGTTCATTCAAGATGGACAAAGAAGGACATGCAAAGGCTGAGTTTTGTGGAATTTGCCACGACGGGAAAAAGGCATTTGCACAGTCAACAGAGGCGGATTGCGGAAAGTGTCATAAAAAGTAATATCTAATTTAAAAGGGGGCCTGAATTATTCAGTCCCCCTTTTTTTCGTCATCTGATATGTTTTCTTTATATATATGTCAGCCAGGATTTATATTTACGGTTATTGCCCCTTATCGCATCGAAGAAGACCTTCTGAACCCGCTTGGTTATTTCCCCCGGCATGCCTTTACCAATCGTTCTGCCGTCAGCCTCGCGTATAGGAGTAACCTCTGCTGCTGTACCTGTCAGGAACACTTCGTCTGAAATATACAGTTCATCTCTCGTAAAGCGCTCCTCTACTACACGGATGCCCTCGTTTTGAGCTATTTCAATGATGCTGTTTCTTGTTATGCCTTCGAGAATGGAAGTCAGTGGAGTAGTCTTAAGTACGCCGTTTCTTACCATGAAGATGTTTTCGCCGCTTCCCTCTGCAATATAACCCTCTGTATCAAGCAGGATGGCTTCATCATATCCGCAGGAAATAGCCTCTTTCTTGGCCAACTGCGAATTGACGTAGTAACCGCATACCTTTGCATGGGGCATATTGGAGTTGACATGGTTCCGTATAAAAGATGAAGTCTTGACTCTGATGCCCTCTTTAATGCCTTTGTCACCAAGGTACGCTCCCCATGGCCATACGGCGACAGAGACATTGACAGGATTTCCCTTGGGATAAAGTCCCATTGCGCCGTATCCGATATAAACCAGCGGTCTAATATAACATTCCCTTATCCTGTTTGCCCTTATGGTTCCGGCGATTGCATCCCTGATTTCCTTTTGTGAATAGGGTATTTCCATCAGGAAGATGTGAGCTGAGTCAAACAGCCTGTTGACATGTTCGTCAAGTCTGAATACAGCCGGACCCTGTTTTGTTTCATAGCACCTGATGCCTTCAAAGACACCAAGGCCGTAATGAAGCGTATGTGTGAGGATATGGACGTTTGCGTTATCCCAGTCAACCAGCTTGCCATCCATCCATATCTTTTTCGTTTTCTGAAGCATAGACTTTATTTTATACCAGTAGAATATTCAGAAAGTCAATCACATTTTATCTGGAGCGGTTACTCCAAGCAGCCCGAGTCCTTCACGCAGAACAATCCGGATTGCGTCACACAGCGCCAGACGCGCCCTGCTCAATTCACTGTCTTCAGTAATGATGCGGTGTTTGTTGTAATAGGGATGAAAGAGGCCTGACAGTTCCTGCAGATAGAAAGTAATCCTGTGCGGTTCACATGCGTTTACAGCCCCCTCGAATATCATCGGATAAAAAAGGAGCTTTTTGATAATGCGCATCTCTTCCGCGAGAGCAAGCAGACTGAGGTCAGCTGTATCTGGGTTCCCTGTATTGATCATCTTTTCTCTTGCATGGGCAAATATGCTGTTTATGCGCGCGTTGGCATACTGGACATAGAAGACAGGGTTTTCTGATGATTGGGCCTTTGCTGCTTCGATATCAAATTCGAGATGGCTGTCGAACCGACGCGTAAGAAAAATAAATTTTGTGATATCAGTACCGACTTCATCCGTTATCTCACTGAGTGTCACGAAATCACCTGAACGTTTAGACATCTGTACGGGTGTTCCGCCTCTAAGGAGTGCAACCATCTGCACAAGGAGTACCCTGAGCTTTTCAGCAGGGTAACCGAGAGCGGAGAGAACAGCCTTGACCCGTGGTATGTATCCATGGTGATCCGCTCCCCAAATTGTGATCAGTTCGTCAAAATGCCTTCCAATCTTATTTCTGTGGTAGGCAATGTCAGACGCAAAATAGGTGTATTCACCGTCCTGTTTTATGACGACCCTGTCCTTGTCATCGCCAAATGCGGTTGACTGAAACCATATGGCGCCGTCTTTTTCATATATATATCCCTTTCCCCGCAGGTCCTCAATTGCCTTTACTACGTCTCCTGATTTGAAGAGTTCACGTTCGCTTTGCCATGTATCAAAAACAACACCGAAGTGATTCAGGTCTTCCCTGATGCCGGAAAGCATCATTTCGTAAGAGAAATCAATGAAAAATTCTGAAACGTCAGGGAATTCCATTGCAAGATATTTCCCCCCGTTTTCAGCAATTATGGAGTTTGCAATTTCTTCAACATATTCACCACGATATCCGTCTTCAGGAAATGGGAACTGCTGACCTAGTAATTGCTGGTAGCGTGCGAACACTGAAAGACCAAGGAGTTTTACCTGTCTGCCGGCATCATTTATATAATATTCCTTTTCTACCTTGTATCCTGCGGCAGCAAGCAGGTTTGCAAGTGCTGCTCCTGTTGCGCCGCCCCTGCCATGGCCGAGATGAAGGGGGCCGGTCGGATTCGCGCTGATGAACTCAATCTGCACTTTTCTTCCTTTTCCGATATCATCCCGTAAAACAATTTCCTTGTCCCTGATCAGTTTCTTTAACTCTAAAAGCAGATATGCCTTCGAGAAGGTCACATTCAGAAAGCCGGGGCCTGCTATCTCTGCTTTATCAAAAACAATGTTGTTTTTCAGGACAGTTAATAGTTCTTCTGCGATTTTCCTCGGAGGTTTTTTCAGTGTCTTTGCAAGTGTCATTGCAACAGGTGTTGAGAGGTCTCCAAGTTCCTCTCTGGGAGGCACTTCAACATCGATCGAATGAAATGACTCCATTCCAAGTTTGTTAAAAGAATCACCAAGAGCCTTTATCAGTTCTTTCTTCATTTAGTGTTTCATCCTCACTGAGTAAATCAGTACAATTATTCTTTATATGGCCAGAATTATTAACAGTCTTATAATAGTATTTACAGGTTTTCGTTTTTATCCGTCATGCCCGAGTTTCTTAGTCGGGCATCCAGAGACCTGTAACTAATGGATTCCCGCCAAAGACCTGCGGGAATGACTCACATAAGAATATAGAAACTATTATGAAACCCTTAATATCTGCCGGATAATGGATATAAAAAATATGCTGTAAATATTCTACACTACACGCCGCAAAAGATTCCTGGGAAGACTATTGATTTGATCGTAATGATAATATGGATTGAAAAGTTATGCCTGAGCTGACGGTAACTCGCAATTGGTATCTGCAGTTATCAGAACCTAATCGGAAAGAATACATTTAACAAAAGCAGGATGTTCAATACAGCGACAATCCCGCCGATTATCAGCAGTGTAATTCTTGTAAGAATCGTATTTGCATATATGCCCATCACCTTTTTTGAAGAAGTCAGATAAATCTGCAAAAAAATGGTTATTGGCAGTTGGATGCTCAGGAACATCTGCGAATAAATCAGCCCCTTGAATGGATTTGTAACAAGAAAAATAAGGAGCAGCGCGGATATTAGAGAAACCGCGACTCCAAGTTTCGAATGGGAGTCCCTTATATCGTAAGGTTCGGCATAAAGACCTGCGAAAATGGAGCCTCCTGCCATGCCGGAGGTTATAGTTGAGGCTATTCCGGAAAACAGCAGAGCGATGGCAAAAACAAGGGAAGCACTTTGGCCAAGCAGAGGCGTTAATAACCCCTGAGCCTGCTGGAGTTCGGAAACAAGAGTGCGGGAGGCAAAAAAGGTTGCCGAAGCCAGAAGTATCATGGAGCTGTTTATAGCCCACCCGATTACCATTGAGAACAGGGTATCGAGAAACTCGTAATCCAATTGTCTTTTGATGATTTCCTCATCCTTTAAATTCCATTGGCGGCTCTGGATGATTTCAGAGTGTAAAAAAAGATTATGCGGCATAACCACTGCTCCAAGCACGCTCATGATGATAATCATTGACCCCTGAGGTATTGAAGGCGTTAACCAGCTGACTGCTGCGTGACCCCAGTCTATATCGACAAGGTAGAGTTCATATATGAACGACAGGCCAATAATGGAGACAAAGCCTATGATCCATTTTTCAATTGCCTTGTAAGAATTGGTAAAGAGCATGATGCACACAAAAAGGAATGACAAGATCGCGCCAATTCTGAGTGGTATATGAAAAAGCATATTCAGGGCAATCGCTGCCCCAAGGATTTCTGCCATTGAAGTGGCAACGGAAGCCATCATGGCAGTTATCAATGCTACCTTGCCTGTCCAGGGGGTGAGATGTTTTGTTGCCGCTTCAGACAGGCATAATCCGGTAGCAATTCCCAGATGCGCAACGTTGTGCTGGAGGATGATAAGCATTATTGTGGAAAGGGTAATAACCCATAAAAGGGAATAGCCATAATCTGAACCTGCGGCAAGATTTGAAGCCCAATTGCCTGGGTCAATAAACCCAACTGTAACCAGCAGGCCCGGACCGATGTACTTCAGCAGGTCCCCGGCTGCAAACCGCGGCTTATGCCTTTCTCTGTTTTTTAAATCGCCAATAAAAGTTTTAACGTATTTCATTGAAACGCAGTTATAGCAGAATTCCTTCAAGATTAGTGCAGTGTTTTGATGAGAAATTTATATGAACCGGCCATAAACCGGTTTTTCATGGAACAATTTTTCCAGGATACTGTATGTAACTATACATAAAAGACTCCATTTAGGCAACAGGTCGAAGACAACCAAATGGACTTATTCAGGTTGTGACATATTTCCGGTTATGATATATTTGTAAGGCGGAATTTATGATGCAGCAAACATCGCTGATTGGATTCTGCGATAAATATAACGGAAATGAGGTATTGCCATGGATGATGCGCTGCAGGGGGCAATTTTACAGAGGGATAAGTCGACATATGCAATTGTGCCTCGGATTCCCATGGGTTTGCTGACACCGGAAATCCTTGAGAAGATAGTTTATGTCGCGCGAAAATATTCTGTCAGGATTATAAAAATAACTTCAGGACAGAGGATTGCCCTTGTCGGGCTTAAACCGGAGGATATTGATAATGCCTGGAAAGATCTTGGCATGGAGGTGGGCCCCGCCGAAGGTTTGTGCGTCCATTATGTTCAGTCGTGTCCCGGAACTGAAACCTGCAAGTTCGGACGAGGGAATTCACTTGGGCTGGCCGCGAAAATAGAAGAAATGTTTGTAGGAAAGCTCGGTGAAATTCCGGCAAAGACAAAAGTCGGTATTTCCGGCTGTATGCTTAATTGCGGAGAGAGTTATTTGCGTGATGTCGGTGCGTTTGCGGCTCCTGACGGATGGACGGTGATAGTTGGCGGAAATTCTGGTGGCCGTCCGAGAATAGGGGATGTCATTGCCAAGAAACTCTCAGATGATGAAGCGTTTGACCTTATTCGCAAATGTCTTGTTTACTATGGGAAGAACTCAAAACCAAAAGAAAGAATGCCACGTTTTATTGAGCGTGTCGGGATAGAGAATTTTAAAAAGGGAGTGCTTGAAACGGGGAAGGATTAGAAGAGCATCTTCTGTCCTTTTATCTCTTTGCATACTGTTTCGCCGAATATTTTGATATGTCCGTATTCGCCGTCGTATCCTGGAGCGATATTTACTCTTCCTGAACGCATATGCGATACAGCCTCGGCAAGCTGCTGAGATCCTGCTGATTGAATGTCGGCAAGCGGAGCGTCCATAAGTATAAAGAATTCATTTCCGAGACTGTTGAGGAGTTTGAAATATTCTTTTTCGACAGCCTTACTGTTAACTCCCACCTTTAGCGTTTGCCCGATTATTTCAGGCAGTGGAATAATGGAATGATAATCCGGCGCTCCTTCCGGCATGAATCCGTCAGGACGGTCAGCAAGTTTTTCGACACGATGCATGACGCCGATGGTTACTTTTTTATTGCATACCGGGCAGAGATATTGATGCCGGATGGTTTCTTCAGGAGAGAGCCTTACACCGCATGACCTGTGGCCATCATAATGATATTTCCCTTCCTCGGGGAAAAATTCAACTGTCCCGGAAAACCCGGATTTTGTCCTGATAGCATTCACGATTGCATCGTAAGACAGTTCCGTATCAAATATGTTTGCCTCGCGTCCAAGCTTTGCAGGTGAATGCGCGTCAGAATTTGAGATAAGAGTGATATGGTCAAGCCCGGAAATCCTCCAGTTCATTCGGGGATCTGATGAAAGACCTGTTTCAACCGAGTAAATATTGGGAGTAAGTTCCTCAAAGCATTCTTCAAGAGAATCAAACCCTGATGAGGCCCCAAATACCGAGAAATGTGGGGTCCATGCATGTGCGGGTATAAGCAATGCGTCAGGAGACGAATCAAGGACAATTTTTAAAAGCTCTTTGGTGTCAAGGCCCAGAATAGGCCTCCCGTCTGCTGAGAGATTGCCGATTCGTGATAAGGCTGTGTTTATTCTGGAGGCTGTGGCGAGGTCTGGAACCATGACCAGTGCGTGGACTTTTCGCACTCTGCCGTTTTTGCTGTATATACAGCTTATTTCCGCGGTCAGGATGAAATTAACATCGGCACGGCATGAGTCACCTATTTCTTTATTAACATAATTATCGTTTAAATTAAATAGGTTGTTGTCATTAATATAAAGTTTATCATTAATATTGGAAAACCATTGTGGATGAGTGAAATCACCTGTTCCGATAACAGATATACCTTTAAGTTGTGCCCACTTCCAGAGATTCTCAAGAGACATGTCGCGGCTTGTAGCCCTTGAAAAGCATGAATGAATATGAAGGTCGGCAAAGAAACGCATGCTGTTATGTAACTGAAATTGGAGACATCAAGTATTACTTAAGGCCCTGATTTTTTGAATCCAAGGAACGTTTCCTGTTATTGGATTTAACCTGTACCAAAATATAAGTAATGACGATTAAAAGACATCCTGCTATGACGTACAGGCTCCACTGCTTGCTTACCTGCAAAATCTTTTCCTGATTGTTACCAAAGAAATATCCGATATAGGCAAGAATCCATACCCACACCCCTGCGCCAAAGGCAGTATAGAAGCAGAACTTCATCAGGTTCATTCTTGAAAGACCCGCAGGAAAAGAGATGTAGTGCCTGACTCCTAGTATTAATCTTCCGATAAATGTGCTGAAACTGCCGTGTTTCTGAAAAAAAAGCTCTCCCTTAAGAAAGTGGCTTTCAGAAGCACCAAAGTATTTTCCGAATTTCAGTATGAATGGTCTTCCCAGATAAAACGCGATGGCATAATTGAACAAAGCGCCCAGAACACTTCCAATCGTGCCTGACAGCAGAACACCAGCCCAGCTCATCTGGTTCTGTGAGATCAGGTATCCTGCAGGTGGAATAACAAGCTCGGAGGGAAGGGGGATGAAGGTGCTTTCGATGAACATCAAAAAAAGGATGCCCCCATAGCCCATAGTGCCTATTGTTTCTACCAGCCAGTTTAGAAAGGCGTGCATTTTACCTCCGGAAAGATTTGGTCGGGGCGACCCGATTTGAACGGGCGACCACTCGCACCCCAAGCGAGTGCGCTACCAGGCTGCGCTACGCCCCGAAAGTTACTGAATTTTATCGAGGATTTCTCTGAGCCTTACTTTAACGTGCTCAATTACTTGAGAAGGGCTGGTTTTTGCTGTCTTCTGAGTTTCATGCCCGGCATTCTGTTCACCGAGTTGCATTGTATTCATGTCAAGCTGTTTTCTGACTCCCTCAATAGTGAATCTTTCCTGATACAGGAGCCTTTTTATATGAAGCAGGAGCTCAACATCCCTCTTGATATAAACCCTCTGTCCGGACTTATTCTTCCTCGGTTTAAGAAAGGGGAATTCCGTTTCCCAGTATCTGAGTACATAAGGTTCAACCCCAACTATCTTGCTGACTTCCCCGATTTTGTAAAAAAGCTTGTCCGGAAGCGGGTTATAGGTTTTAATGCTTTCTGTTGCCGGCTTATGCATTGATCTTTTCTATTGAAGACTTCAGCTGGTTGCTCACCCTAAATGTAATAACTTTTCTCGGCGTGATTTCTATATCGTCGCCGGTTTTTGGATTTCTGCCTCTCCGGGCAGTCTTCTTCCTGACATTGAAAGTGCCAAAGCCTGATATCTTGACGGATTCACCTTCAATAAAGGTCTGTTTCATAGTGTCAAAGAGGATCTCGACAATCTCCTGAGCCTCTTTTTTGGAAAGACCTACCTTCTCAAATATCGAATCGACTAAATCTGCTTTTGTCATAAGAGCCCCTTGGTAATTTTTATAATTATATTAAGGAGATAAGCTCTTGTCAAGAAGAAAATGGTTTAAATAATTTACCATTAGGTATAATTCTCAGGAGCCACAGCATGAACCTGGTGAACATGAACTTGATGAGCATGAGCCTTCTGAGCATGAATTTGCAACGACCCCTGAAATAAAAAAACCCTGCTCATCAGAAAAATCGATGGTTGCTTCTGCAAGAACACCGCTTGCTTTTGTTTCCAGGAATACCTTTAATCCGTTCTGTTCCAAAGTTATATCATTATCAATAGCTGTCTTGACTATGTCCATAGCCAGTGACGGCCCTCAGCCGCCAGCTGAAGAAAATAACCTTACCCCGTGATCCGAAAGGTTTTGCTGATCGAGGTAATCCTTGAACCTCTGAACCGCTGAATCAGTGAAACTGACCATTCTTTAATTCCTCCTTGTTCAAAAAAAATCAGTTGAGTTTTTATTATACCATGAAAAGGAATCTTCCTGCTTAATTGCCACAAATTAACTGTAAATGGAACATATAATGATGAATTGACTAATCCGGGGATGTGATATAATCATGACAAGATAAAATGAGGCTTATTTGTAATAAAGCAAAAGGATATACAATAAAATAAGGCCCAATTTCCCTTCATCTATTAAGGGTTTCATAATAGTTTGTATATTCATATTTGAGTCATTCCCGCAGGTTTTTGGCGGGAATCCATTGGTTCCAGGCCTCTGGATGCCCGACCGGGAACCCCGGCATGACGGATAAAAAACGAAAACCTGTAAATACTATTATAAGACTGCTAATAAAAGATGCTTAATTAAGAGCAGAAACCAGTGAAAACAAGAGGATGATATGCAATATGTAATACTGAAAAAGGAACGTTTCAATGATTTCATAGCAGGACTATCGGGGCTCAGGAAACTGGTGGCCCCTGTACCGGTTGGATTTAACAACTTCGCGTTTCAGGAAGTGACAACCGGTGATAAAATCGCGCTGAAGTATATCCCAACAATACTGCCTGCCAAAAAGTATTTTCTTCCACAGAGGGAAACACTCCTTGACTTTAATACCTCAAAGGGAGCAGATGCAGAGGCAGTTGTCGAGTATGAGAATCTGACCCTGTTTGGTCTGCACACCTGCGACATTGCGGGAATCCAGTGTCTGAACATGGTTTTGTCAGAACGCCCCAGGGATTATAATTACCTGCTGAGAAAGAGCAGAATAACAATTATTGGTCTGGAGTGCAATGAGTATTGTGACGAATACGCGAACTGTCATCTTGTCAACGCCAGTTTCCCGGGCGGTGGATATGATCTTTTCTTTACCGATCTTGGGGACTGTTTCATTGTGCATGTGAACACCCACGCGGGGGATGAGATTGTTGCTGCAACCGGATGCCTTGAAAAGGCAGGGGCTTCTCATCTTAATGCGCTGAAGGTTTTACGGGACGCGAAAAAAGTCATTTTCAATAACGAAGTTCCCATCGAGCGAAGACATGTCCCGGAATTGTTTGACCGGTCCTTCCGTTTTCGTGTATGGAAAGAGCTTGAAGAACGCTGCCTTGCATGCGGAAATTGTACGAATGTGTGTCCAACCTGTTACTGTTTTGATATAAGGGATGAGGTTGACCTGACTTTCAAAAAGGGAACGAGGTACCGCGTCTGGTATTCCTGCCAGCTTGAACCTTTTGCAAAGGTTGCAGGCGGAATAAATTTCCGAAAGGACCGATCTGCACGCCAAAGACACAGGTATTATCGCAAGTTCAGCTATCCTGTTGAAAAGTTTTCACGGTTTTTCTGCACGGGATGCGGCAGATGCACCCGTACTTGCATGGCCGGAATCAGTCTGAAAGAGACCCTCAATGAACTGATAAAAGAGAGCGAGGACAGACTATGGAAAAGATGGTTATAAAAGATTCGGGTTATACCCTGAAAAAAGCCAGGATACTTAAAATAAAGAAGCTTACGGAATATGAAAGACTTTTTGAGATAGAACTGAAAAACGGGGAAAGACTTGACCATGAACCGGGACAGTTTATGATGGTGTCCCTGCTTGGTATCGGCGAAGTCCCCATTTCAATTTGTTCCTCCCCGGCGCAGCATGATTCCTTCGAGATCTGCGTGAGAGCTGTCGGCAAGGTTACCCGGGCATTGCACGCTTTAAAGCCCGGCAGTGAAATAGCGGTCAGAGGCCCTTACGGAAAAGGATTTCCAATGCGGATGCTTGAAGGAAATGACCTGCTGATTGTAGCAGGAGGATTAGGACTTGCTCCACTCCGTTCACTTATTACCTATGTAATAGACAACCGGAGAGACTTCGGAAATGTTCATATCCTCTTCGGATGCAAGGAACCGAAAGACATGCTTTTCAGTGATGAGCTTGACCACTGGAATGAGCGTATGGATCTCCACTATGCGTGCACGGTAGACCGTGCGGATCCAGACTGGTCAGGGAACATCGGAGTTATTACAACACTTATACCAGGTGTGGATATTATGCCGGCCCGGACCTTTGCAGCCATCGTCGGTCCGCCGGTAATGTATAACTTTGTTATCAAGGAACTCCTGATAAAGGAAATCCCGGAGAATCAGATTTACCTTTCCTTCGAGCGTCATATGAAATGCGGAAACGGAAAATGCGGACGCTGCCAGATTCAGAATCTCTACTGCTGCCAGGACGGACCGGTATTCAATTATCAACAAATCAAAAATCTGAGTGAGGCGTTTTAATATGAAGAAACCCAATGTTGCCATTTTTGATTTTGCCTGTTGTGAGGGATGTCAGCTGCAGATTGCAAATATGGGAGAGGATGTCCTTGATGTGATCTCCGCCATAAATATTGTCGAATGGAGAGAGGCCATGTCAGAGAAGTGGGACAAGCTTTTTGATGTAGCCATTGTTGAAGGCAGTATCACGGACTCCCATGCGGCTGAAAGGATAAAGAAGATACGGGAAAGGGCAAAGGTTCTGATCGCGTACGGATCATGTGCCACCATAGGCGGTGTAAATGGAATGAAAAATGCTTTTGAACTTGAAGATATCAGGAGCTATGTTTATGGTGACAGTTCAGGGTATTTCCCGACAGAAATGACAAGGGCTGTTCATCAGGTTGTCCCTGTTGATTATTTTGTCTATGGTTGTCCTGTTTATATTCCAGAATTTGTATCTGTGCTGAAAGCGGTGCTTCAGGGGATTCCTTACTATGTGCCTGATTACGCAGTATGTGTTGAGTGCAGAATGAACGAGAACGTCTGCATGTATGACAGGAAGGTTGCCTGTCTCGGTCCCGTGACAAAGGCTGGATGTAACTCCTGGTGCATTAACAACGGCAACATCTGTTACGGATGCAGGGGCATGGTCAGCAATCCGAATGAGAAAGGTGCACGGGAAGTGCTGTCAAAATATAACATTTCGATGGAGATGATCGTTAACAAAATGAACATGTACAACAAGTGCAGGGAGCTTGGCCAGGATGAATAAGAAAGAATTGAACATTGAAGTCAGATACCTTACAAGGGTTGAAGGGCATGGAAATATCGTTGTCAACATGAAGGAAGGAAAACTGGAGACCTGCCATTTTGAGGTGGTTGAATCTCCAAGGTTTTTTGAAGGAATGCTTCGTGGCCGGTCTGTTTTTGAGGCACAGCATATAACCAGCCGCATTTGCGGTATCTGCGCGTGCGGACATACCCTTGCCTCAATCCAGGCGGCTGAAGACGCCCTCGGCATTGTCCCGACGGCGCAGACAATAAAACTGAGAAAATTCCTCCTCGATCTTGAAATGCTTGACAGTCATCTCCTGCATATTTATCTGCTGGCTGCACCGGATTTGCTGGGCGTTAAGAGTTTTGTCCCGCTTATTGCAAGTCACAACGAGGTTGTCAGAAGGGCATTGCGGATGAAAAAAACCTGCAATACTCTCTGCGATATCCTTGTGGGACGGCATGTCCATCCTATCTCGGCAATTGTGGGGGGCTTTACAAAACTTCCCGGGACAAAGGATATAAATGTCATGCTTGACATGCTTCATGGAATGATACCTGACATGGATGCAACAATCGAACTTGCATTGTCTTTGAAATTCCCCGAATTTGAACGTGATACCGAATATGTCGGGCTTGTCAGCGACGATGATGAATACCCAATGCTCATTGGTGATATAGGTTCAACGGACGGCGTCAGGATGCGGAAGGAGGATTACAGGAAGGTTGCCAATGAATTTATCGTACCTCACTCGTCTGCCAAACGTGCGAAACTGAGCAGGGAATCCTACGCGGTCGGAGCGCTTGCGCGTTTCAATCTGAATTCGGAAAAGCTTCTTCCAAAGGCAAAGGCAGTTGCCGAAGCTATAGGCCTGAAGCCTAAATGCATTAACCCATATCTTAACACTGCCGCGCAATTGATTGAATCCGTGCATTGCCTTGATCACGCAGTATGCATATTGGAAGACATCAGGAGAAACCCGCTGAATTATCAGGAAGAGCTTGTTGTTGGTCTTAATGAACAGCATCTGATACCGGTAAGGGCAGGCAGCGGAGTAGGTGCTGTAGAGGTTCCGAGAGGCATACTGTTCCATAGTTATCAGACGGATGAAAACGGTGTTATCATGAATGCTGACTGTATTATCCCGACAAACCAGAATACAGGCAATATCGAATACGATATGACAAAACTGGTTCCTGAAATCCTTCATAAGACCGAGAAGGAAATTACACTTGATCTTGAAATGCTTGTGCGAGCCTACGACCCCTGCATTTCCTGCTCAACACATCTTCTTGATGTACAGTTCATAAACAGATAAAGAGAGATAACGGCGGAGACGATATGATCGTTTTCAGTATTCTTTTAAATATCCTGCTGTTCAGCGCGGCAATGTTCTTTACTTCCATTTTCATTGAAAGGATTTACGACGGTAAATTCAGATGGATGCTTTTTGGAGTGCTTGCTGCTATTATGATGACCTTTGCCCTTTGGCCTCAATCCGTAGTGATGATACTTAATGCTTTTCTTCAGGAATTCTCAGTGCTGCAGCTTGCAATCGTAATCCTGGGGGGGATATTTTCCGGTGTGTTTATCAACTTTTTCTGTATTTTTTTCCGGATAATCCAGTTGATTTTCCGAAAGGTCCTTGCCCTTTCAATCAGACAGTAAGTGTCTTTTCCATGCGATAGTCATCCATGATAAATCCATTGCCGATGTCCATTAACAAAGAACCTTTATTTGCAAACCCCATTCTAATGTAGACAGCTATCGAACCGAGATTCCGCTTGTTGACTGTAAGCCATATTGTCTGAATTCCCATTTGCCGGCACAAACATTCAACAAAACGCACACTTGCCTGGCCATACCCTTTGCCTCGCATGCTCTTCCTCACGTACAGCTTGCTGAGCTGAAGACTTTTCTCTCCGGGATTCGGGATGATCGCAAAATATCCTTCAGGCGCTTCTCCTGACATAATGAGATAATAAAAATACCCTCTGTTTATCTGCCCTGTGATTGCACTGGCACTCTGAAATCTGGCGAGCATGTAATCAACCTGGGGCTGGCCGATTATCGGAACAAAATGTTCGTTCCATATCTCGTGTGCCAGTCCGGCTACGGTCCCTATATCACCTGCATCCTTTACTTCACGAAAGGCCGGCATATGATGACTCCATCGACAGAACCCATGATGTCAATCATGGCTTTGTGCTGGAAATGCTTTAATTTCAAAAAAAGCATAGTATTCCCAATATGACAAAAATAATACCCGCAACCTTTGAAATTGTCTTTTTATTCATGCGAAGTGCGATGAATTTCCCTAAATATACAGCCATGACTGATAGGATTGTGAGGGCTGAAATTACGCCGATAAATACCATGACAGGGTTATATTTTGTTGCAAACAACCCTGAGGCTATCTGTGTCTTGTCGCCCATTTCTGAAACAAGGATAAGAAAGAATCCTGATGTAAATGGCTGTTTCAGCTCGCAATGGGCATCTTCGGTCTTATTGTTCAGCAGCGTGACAAGTCCGAAAATGATAAATAAGGCACCCGAGACTATTTTGATATATAAAACCGGTATATGTGCTGTAATGAAATTCCCCAGAAGTATGGCCAGCCCGTCTGTTATGGCAAAAGCAAGGACAACTCCAGTCAGAAGCTGCAGATAGTTTTTTGTTTTGGAAGCAAGGCACAGGACCGCGAGCTGGGTTTTATCACCCAGCTCTGCCAGTCCAATGGATACAAAAGGTATAAGCAGGTCCTGAATCATGGCAATCTCAAATGTAACATACGGAAGGTATGTTACATTTACCTTGTCATGGACTCAAGCCTTGCGACTCTTTCCTCAATAGGCGGGTGTGTGCTGAACAGCTTTATAATGCCCCCGCCCGAAAGCGGATTCACTATAAACATATGCGATGTTGCAGGATTGGCATCCATCGGAATCCGCTGAGAAGCCATTTGCAGTTTCTTAAGGGCATTTGCAAGATGCAGTGGATTGCCTGAAATCCTTGCGCCACCGGCATCCGCGCCATATTCCCTTGAACGTGATATTGCCATCTGGATGAGCATGGCGGCAATAGGCCCCACAATCATCATTACAATGGAAGCTATAGGACTTCCCTGCTCTCCATCATCGTTGCTTCTTCCCCCAAAAAACATGGCCCACTGTGCCATTTGCGCAAGATAACTGATGGCGCCTGCAATCGCGGCTGCAATTGTTCCAACAAGTATGTCCCTGTTTTTGATATGGGCAAGCTCATGTGCCAGGACGCCTTCAAGTTCTTCCCTTGAGAGAATTCTCATAATCCCAGTTGTAACCGCAACTGCCGCGTGTTTCGGATTTCTGCCTGTCGCAAAGGCGTTTGGCTGTTCCTGCTCCATAATATATACTTTTGGCATTGGAAGTTCGGCTTTTTGAGCAAGCCTTCTTACCGTGCTGCATAGCTCAGGGGCGTCAGCTTCGCTTACCTGTTTAGCGCTGTACATCCTGAGGACAATTTTATCGCTGAACCAGTAAGTGACAAAATTCATGCCAAAAGCGAAGATGAGCGCAAATGTCATCCCGTTTTTACCTCCAAGGGCAGCTCCAACAAAAACTAGCATTAGTGTCAATGTTACCATTAAAACCATTGTTTTAAATCCGTTCATGTGTTTCCTCCTTTTCGATAAAAAAAGACCTTCACCACGAAATGACGACTCCATCGTGGTAAAGGTCTTGCTTGTTAGTTTTACCTAACCAGTGGTACCAGGCTTCTCAGCCGTGCTGGTGATAGCCACTGATTCAGCTACTCCCCTTTACTGTTTAATCATATCCAATCACGGAATAAGATGTCAATATGGGCATTATTCCGGGTCTGCAGACTATTTTTGCCTGGCGGCTTCTTTTATCCTGAGAAGAAAACTATCAACATCGTCAATAACACCGTAATGAACGATAAGCACATTTCCGTTTCTTGTCGTGAGAAGCGTAACAGGCGCCCGTGGTTCTCCCAGTTTTCTATGGACCGTGAAATCCGGGTCAGTGAAGAGAGGGAAGGGTACCCGCAGTGATTCCCTGAAAATATCTACCTCTTCCTTATTGTTTCCAACACCAATGCCGATCAGTTTAACTTTTTTACTCAACGACGGGTCCTGCTGTATAGATGCATATATCCTGCTGACCATTGGGGCATTCTCTTTACAAGCCTGGCAATAGAGACTGAAAAATTCTATAATTATCAGTTTTGCGCGGATATGAGAGAGAAAGAAAGGTTTATTGTTCTTCAGTCCCAAATATTCCCGCGCGCTGCCGTCATCATAGGGATTCAGGGTGAACTGAGGTAGTCGCTTGTTAATTGTCAGCGCTTCGCTTTCCCGGACAGGATAGATCATAAAAACAATTAAACAAAGCAATATCACATACCGGGTATATGTCATTTTATCTGCCCCATGTTATGGTTTTGTGGAAAATGCATGAAAATATATGCGTTTTTATTTTTTATGTGTTGCCCTCATTGTTTGGTCGAGTTCCTTTATTTTCCCAAGGTCTTTTACCATCATAGCCCATCCATACCAGTAGGCGTAATCAGGATTGACATGGAAAAAAGCCTGATAGGTCCTCATGCGGTTTTTCATATACATCTCAAAAAGCACCTGATCTATGTAAGACAGTTTTTTTATATCGCCGCCGCCTGTCTGCATGAAATAGAGAAAATCAGGATAAGCAAAGGAATAACCGTCAGGCTTTTTAATAATACCATCCTGATAGAGGCCGGCAACAATCTGTATGGCTTCAGCGAGAAGCCTGTCAGCTTTCTGCATTATGGAGTCGCCCATTTCAAGCTGCTGTCGCGCATATTGCGGTGAATGACATTTGCTGCATCTCTGAAGCATCCTGTCGCGTTCTGTCTTCCATGATTCTTCAGTAAGCCTCGCCAAATCTACAGCCTTTACAGCCTCAAGACGTGCTGTAGGTTCACCTGTTGATGGGTTCAGAACACCAAGTGCCTTCAGAATCGTTATCCTGTCGGCCTTCCACTGTGGATCTTCAGGCAGGGGAAGCCTGACTCCAAGAAAGCCCCATGCCGTGCGGTTTTCATGTGTCCCATCCGGGAGATGGCAGTCCTGGCATGAAGGAGCCTGGGCATTATCAGGCAATTTGCCGGAATTCTTAACAAACCAGCGGGTTCCATGTTTGGAGCTTTCCCACATTTCCCACTGGGGATGATCGTAACCCATGTGGCACTGCTGACATGCCTTGGGATCTGAAGCCTCTTTTTTTGAAAAACTATGTCTGGTATGGCACTCATCACAGGAGTTATTCTGATACCGGTATCCTTTTGATAACTGATCCTTCTTCTGGGCTTCAGTCTTGATTCCCATGTTATGGCATCCGCCGCAGCCCTTGCCTCCTTCCATAAGCTCATCGGGTTCCACATGAGTAATCGGCATGGCATTCATTGAAGTCCAGCCAAAATTGTGTTTGCCTTTCGAGAATCCGTCAAATTGTTTCTTATGACATTTGGCACAGACTTTTTCATCAGGAAGCTGCGCGAGTTTAACATTATGGGGTCCGGTATGTTTGTCTCCATGACATGTCGAACAGGTTATTTCCTTCCCGCTGTGTTTGCTGGCTTCCCAGTCTTTTACCAGTCCCGGAGTGACGCCCTTATGGCAGCTGACACATAATTCCTCTCCAGCGAATGCTGATGATGAATCCATCAGCCAAAGGGATGAAAAGAAAAGAGACAATGAGAAAATAATAGAAAAAATATTCATGAAAAACTCCTTAAAGGGTTTTGATTTTTATTAAATTTTAAATACCCCATAGTCTTTGCTGTGAGGTTTCCCCTATACCCCACTTTGAGAAAGGGGGGCGAGGGGGGATTTTTTGAATTAATAAGTTTTGCCTGAAGATATCCCGCCATCTCTGCGGCGGGCTTCATTTTAAGCAGTTGCTTTCAGTTTTTCCGAGTTCTATTCGAGCCTGCGCGAGCTTCTTATGGTATTTCCGAATTTTATCCATGTTTTTGGCAACAACCGCTTTTAAAATATCTCCCTCGATTTCCGCGACCTCAAGACGTTTATAATAATCGAGCATTTCCATAAAATGCGCCATGACAATCTTGCCGGTGAGCAAAGGATGATTATTCGTGACATTGTATTGCTTGAACATCAGTCCATGTTCCAGTTCAACCTCAAGCCCGGCTTTGAATTCCTCCAGCTGGATTTTCATATTTTCCGTGTTCACATGAGGGAGAATGATTCGGGCCTCATTCATGGTAATTTGCGGTTTCTTTAATTTGGTCCAGTCCCTTATCTTCAGCTCTTTACATATTCTTTTTACTTCTTCCAGTGTTACATATTCAGGTAATTTCATACATCCTCCTTCATTAAGGGTTTTGCGATTTCCTATAATTATACTCTGAGAGATGTTTCGCGCGTGATGAAATTATATTTAGCTATTACTGATAAGCTGAAGAATCGGCCTCATTTTGTTTGTGGGTATATTAATATGAGACTGTAAAGATATTTTACACAAGACTGTCGGGAATCTTTACAAAGCGCTGATTATTAATAGAAATCAATAAAATATTTCTTTAAAATCAAGGCATGATAAATGGTATAAAAATTGCATTATTTATTGATATTTCTGAATAAATTAGTTTGTTATGAAATAGACACAAACTATTCCTGTCACAAATCCACTAGAGAAAGGGGGTGAAAAAATGAAAGGAATGAGAATTGTTTTGTTTGTGGGTATTATGTTTTTGGCTGCTCTTTGTCTCTCCAGTTCTTCAGGGGCTGTTCTTATTGACTTTGACAGCATGGCCATTGGAAATATTGACGGCACCCATATCGGTCCTTCAGCTCCGGACGGTGTAACCATCACAGCATCTGACGGAAGTGCATATGTAGCAAATGGAAACAGATACGGTTACGGTTTTATTTCTCCAAACAATGCTGTTACTGACACCGGGTTTGTTGTCAGCAATCCGCTGACCTTTACCTTTGACAAGGCCTGGAGCAAGGTATCTTTTTACGGAGGAGACTCTGGCGGCGACTTGGACAGATTCTGGGTAGATGCCTATGACAGCAGCAACAATCTGCTTGCAACTGTTGACACAGGCTGGTTTGGAGGCAATCCCATTGACCCGAGCAATTATATGGTTGATAACTATTTCGTGATGTTGAGCGGGCTTGGAGGCATCCAGAAAGTTGTTGTAAGAGATGTTCAGAATTTTGGAATTCTGATTGACAATCTCGAATACAGCAATGGTCCTGCAGTTCCAGAGCCATCAACCTTCCTGCTTTTCGGTGCCGGCCTTGCCGGAGCCGCGCTTTTAAGGAAGAAATTCAGAAAGCAGTAAAAGGCATTGAACTACAAAAAAATAGGGACAGCGGCTATTAGGCTGTGCGAAGGCATGCGAATAATGGTTTCCGTCCCTATTTTATCTTTACAATAAACGGCAGTCCACTCAAACTGTTTATTTCTTCAGGACCTTCTCTCCTTCGATCTGTCGGAAGACGTCGTGCAGGAATCCCGAATATATCTCTTCCCGTTTCCCTTCGAGTGGATAAAACGGGTAAGCGAAGATAAGAAACGCTTCTACCCAGTTGGAGAGTTCAGCCTGGCGCTGGTAGTTGCGGATAAGCTTGCCGCTTTTGTCATACAGATCGACATTGATGGTATAGTCCCAGGAGTATGGAGCAGGTATTACAGTAAGTGACAGCAGGCTTATAGTGGCGCTAAAGCACTGCTGCTTGAATGAAGATTCCTCCATGATCCTTATGTCGAGGGTATAGTCATTGGAGTTTTTGAGTGCTTCACGTTTTTTGCGGCGCTCCGGGTTGTTCACATCAAAAGGGTCCTCGGTATCTGTTGCATAGCTGTCGATGTTGTTTATTTCCGTCAGGGAATCCCTGAAGATGTTGGTGAAGTCTTTGACAGGAGTTGCCCTCAACTTGGGAGCTGCATCAAAGCCATGTTGCTGCTCCATATGCCGGAAAAGGAAGAAGACGCTGACTTTTTCTGCTCCGATATTCTTTTCCACCGGAATGGTGTATGCCCCCTTGATGTCCGACCGTGTTGCCGCACAACCTGAAAGCGCTGCAACAGTGAAGAACATGCCAAGCAGCAAGAGCAATTGAGTACTCCTGCGGTAAAGATGCCGAAAAGGAAATCCTCTCTTAACTTTTTTCACCAAAGTGCACCTCCTGCAAGAATTTGTTTGCATTATCCAGCCGGATATCAGATAAGTAAACAAATATAGCAGAATGAGTTAATGCGGTCAATACGAAAGTGGAATATTCCAGACTGCTTTATCGTTATCTTACAAAAAGGCTCAGGCATTGTAAAGTTAATGAATGAATGCAGATATGGCCTGATTAAATTCTCTCGTCAATGGAAATAAGAATAAGGGTCTTCGTGTAAGTGAGTGGGTAAAATACTCTTTGAAAGGTATACTTATAGATATCCCCCCTTTAGAAAAGGGGGGTGAGGGGGGATTTGAAAACCTCTGTAATGTTGATATGCTTCCATACAATATAAGTCTGAAAGAACTATCGGGAAACTTGCTAATAAAACCATAAGAAAGGTCACATTATTTAAAAAATCCCTCCTGACCTCCCTTTGCCAAAGGGAGGCAATATCCCCCTCTTTGCCAAAGAGGGGTAAATGAAGAAGATTGCCCCACTCGATTACGCGAAGAATCAAGAATAAAATAGTGGCGATTATGGATATATTTATTACCTTGTATGCATGTAAATTCCGATAGATAGATATGTTATAATTACAAGCTTTAATGATTTACAGGGATGAGGAGAAAAGGGCATGTTTTCTGTAGGATTACCCATTGCACTGAAAGACTCGAAAACCGGTGAATACGTTTGGGCTCGTGTAATAGGATGGGATGAAAATTCCTGTCTGATTTCCAATCTTCCGTTTGTAAATCAAAAGCCAATTAAACTGAAAGGCAAAGATATATGCAGCGCCAGGTTTATTCAAAGCGGCACTGCCTATGGTTTTCAGGTGGAAGTTATATCCATTCAGTTTTTCCCGATTCCTCTTATTTTCTTTAAATATCCTGATAATGTTTCCAGCGCTCCCATAAGGGAAAATGATAGGATTCAGGTAAAGATGCCGTTAAGCATATATGGAGAGAATATTATTATTACTGATGCCCTGATTGTAGACATAAGCAAATCGGGCTGTCGCTTAAGGATTCCAAAGGTAGCAGAAAAGAGTATTGAAAAAGAAAAGACTTATTCCCTGTCTTTCTTCATTTTGGAGACGAGACTTGACAACTGCGAAGGAGTAGTCAGAAATCTGCATTCCAAAGATGAATATATTTTTGCGGGTATTCAGTTTCAGAATCTCCCTGCGGAGAAGGAAAAGAAAATAGAGCTTTACATTAACTTATTAAAAGACAGCCTGACCCCTGTTTGATTTTCTCCTTTTTGCCCTTTCGATCGGCAGGATATGGTAAAGCAAGTTTATATCAATAAATCAGACCTTGCCCTGTTGTTTTTATTCTAAAACCTGTAGGCAGCTCCAAAGATAGTTTGCTTTGCATTGATCCTGGCATCTCCACTGTCACCAATGTCGCTAAATGAAAGATTCGTGTCAGCTGCGCGTTGTTCAACAGAGAGAATAACGCGTGAGAATTTCAGAGAAATGCCAATCAGGAAGATGCTCCCGGTGCCCTTTGCGTTTCCTGAAACCGTGCGCGGCAGTTCCGGAAAAGTGACTGAAATGTTTCCTGACATTACCCTAGAAAACCCGGCTCCACCATACAGATTGAAATATCCACCAGGCATGGAATCGGATTTAAAGAAAGGGATTCTCAGCATTGGCATAATGGAAAAGGATTCATATCTCGCATTCACTTCATCTTTTATCATCCTTGATTTTGCATTTGTCGTGGTGAATTCGAAAGCAACCCCGAGGTTTTGGGTCTTATTGCCACCCCACCAGCCAATGCGAATTCCACTTATCTCTCCTTTCGAGAAATGAACGTTTTTTGTCGCGGTTATTGGGCTACAGAAAAAGCACTGATAGGTAGCGCTCACTTGCGTATCAGAATAATGCGCATTACCACCAAACAGTCCAAAGTAGAACTCGGCTTCTTTTGATGGTAATTTTTCAGTTTCAACCACGCTTACATCATTTACTGGACTATTCAGATTATCTGTTTGTGCAAAAACTGAATTACCAAGAGAAGAAAGAACTAATGAAAGGAGAAATGGGATAATTGCCATAATAATTTTATTCATTGATGTATTCCTTTCGATGGATGTGGCTTTAGGCCTGTTTATTCTGTCGACCGCGATTTGGCTGCTATCTTGCGACCCTGCTTCATGTAATCGGCGAACTCATCAGTCGTCAAGGCATTATATAGCCCATGTTTAAAAAGATAGCTGGCGACTTGATAATAGCTTATTGTTTCCGTAATCCGCTCGGCATCAAGTGGTATATTTATCATTGAGTGACTCGCAAAGTCATAGCGGTATGCGACGCTCTTGCGCACCGTCTTTAAAACGATGAAGTTGCCTTCTTCAATGTGTCCGCGTTTCTGGTAATTGCCGATGATGGCATGCCCTTCATCGGGGGAGGTAGAGCGTACGTCATGACCGAAAAAGCGGCTTGGATAGCTCCAGTTCAAAAGTCCAAGCAAAGTAGGCGCGAAATCCATTTGACTTGTGATGGCCTTGATATGGCCGGTCGGCAGCTGTCCTCCGGGCGCATAGATGATAAGCGGTATGTGGTAGTTTTCAACGGTCAGCTCGGCCTTTCCCGCGCTTGAAGCACAATGATCGGCGACGATGACAAAGACCGTATGCTTAAACCATGGTTTTGAGCTCGCATCTCTGATGAATTTGCTGATGGCGTAATCTGAATATTTTATGCCGCCGCGACGTTCCGATGTTTTAGATGGCAGATCTATGCGTCCTGGCGGAAACGTGAAGGGCCGATGATTGGATGTCGTCATCACAAAAAAGAAGAAGGGGTTACCTTTCGTGTGGACCTTATCGGCTTCGCGCATTGTCCATCGATAGAGATCTTCGTCGCAGGCTCCCCATACATTTGCAAAGGTGATATCTTCCCTGCCCACGGCATTGCGGTCGATGACTTGATTCCGTTGTTTCCAAAGAAGTAGTTCATGTTGTCGAAATAGCCGAATCCGCTGTAGAGAAATGCGGTCTCATACCCTTTAAGCCTGAATAATGAGCCGATAGTAAATAATCCTTCATTATGGGGGCGTTTCACAATAGAACGCCCCGGTGTTGGCGGCAGTGAAAGGGTGAGAGCTTCCATTCCGCGATCTGTACGTGTCCCGGTAGCATAAAAATTATCAAATACCAGACTTTTTTGTTTAAGGGCTGATAAATTTGGCGTCAGGTTTGCATAAGGACCTGAATTATCCATGAATTCAGCACTAAGGCTTTCCACTGTAATCTGAATAACATTCAACTTGAGTTCCGGACCTTCTTTGGAATAAAACCTTAGAGTGTCCTTCTCTTTTGGTCTCAATAATACCGAACCGTCTTCCTCTAATTCCGAGCGTATGAACTGAAATGCCTTATCGTCATTAATAGTCGGGAAAAACTGGTTAAAGTCGAGTTCATTTTCCTTGAATGCATTAAATAATGACCATAAGCCATTTTTACCGAGTTCTCTGTTGTAATTGTTGGCGAAGTCAGGCAGCCAGCTTTGATTGACAATTAAGCCCACAGCGATTGCACCAATACATGCAATAGATCCAAACTTATAACGGTTCCGCGCGGTCTCAGCAGAGTTTGCCGCCCACGTGGCAGGAAGCCCCGTGCGCCATATGAATATATGCAGTAACAATGATAATACGGCGATCCCGCTCAGAATCAAAGGCATGGGATAGGATTCGAAAATATTGCCGATGACTTCATGAGTGTAGACAAGATAGTCCACGGCAATGAAATTAAATCTTGCGCCGAATTCATCCCAGAATACCCACTCGGCTGATAAACAGAACAACATGGAATAAAGAAAAATAAACAAGAGCGCATGCATTACGAAACGACCCCACTGACGTTCGAAGAAATATTTAGGCAGGATCGTTTGCAACAGGATAAAGGGTATAGCTAACCAGGAAGCTGTGCCTATATCATAGACTAACCCCCAGCCAAAAGCTGCCAGCAGGCTAAAGTCCCATGAAATATCCTGAACAGCCTTTATCATCAACACAATCCTGGTTATGAATGCGAACACAAAAAAGATTGCAAGAAACAGGATTATGCCGCCATTTCTCTTTTCGGGAAACGCAATAAATTTAGAAGGGAGTTTATTAAATTGGATTGTTTTCATTTATTGTTCAATTCAGAATTCAGGTAACACCTTACACCTATCATATTTTATTCATTGATGTATTACCTCTGAATAATGCTAAAGAGATGATTTCTTCATTGAAAATATGATAAAGCGGGCTTTGTTATAAGAAATGCAGACCCTTTATTATCTCCTTTTCATATGCTGGTTATCTAACGATAAGTTCAGCGGATTTCCCGTTGGAATAACTGATTAATGGTCGCTGTTCCTATTTTATTTCAGATGGAATGAAGATATGACCACAACTATTGCAGATCCAACTATTATTCCACTTCTTTGAATCTTTTTGATATTTTAACTTTGCATTCTTTTGAGCAGAATCCATGATTCGAGACCATTTAAAGAAACCTATCCCTAGTGTAACTAAAAAAGATATTGTGACTATTTTGGCACTATGTGCAGGTATTAAAAGTTCAGTAAGTTTCAAAATAATACTGTTGATAATAATAAATATTATGAAAATAATAATTAGGAAAAAGCATCCTATGCCTGCACCTGATGACTCTTTTGGTGGCGTAAGTTTTTGTGCAAGTAAGGTTTGAGTCTTTCCTTTAATGGAAGCTACTCCACCACCTACACTTAAATCCTCACCAAAACCGATACCGGTACCTACTGCCCCTCCATATATTTCTGTAGTCCCAGATTCATATATAAAACTTACTTTTTTCACTTCAGTTCCACTACAGACAGGGCAAACATGAATAGGTTCTCCACTTTTAAAACCAGATTTAATATATTGATGTAACCATTCTCCGCATCTTTCACATTTATCTTTTCCAAAATATATTGGATTATAAAAATTATTAGCTCCACATTTACCACAAATAACTTGTTTTGAATAACTATCAATAAGTTCTATTGTTTTTTCTGCTTCAGCTGAGTCAGAGAATCTTTTTAACAAATAATGCGATAAGAAAACTTCCAATTTATTATTTTTTGTGGCAATTGCTTCATTGATTCCTTTTAATAATCCGACTGGGGTTAAATTGCCCTTACAATATTCCAAAAACATTTCATCAACTGTGTAACCACATTGGCATTTTATTTGAGAAATATCATTTGAATTTAAACATGCTGGGCATACCCAAAGTTTGCTTTGTTTTTCTTCTTCTTTTAATTTTTCTAATCTTAACCTTTCTTCTTCTCTTAGTGACTGTATTCTATCGATATTACTCTTAAGCTTCTCAGCCTTCCATTTCTCGTATTCTTCCTTATTGTTAAACTCTGGCATGATATCTCCTTTACTGTTACCAAGCTAAGGTTTTATCAACTTGTAAATATTAACGTAATTCTTAAATCCCTTGAGCATAACCGGCCAAGGGCCTACAATTTCCTTTACCTCCTTGTATTGCGCTTTGTTCCCCGTATTTTTGTAGCCTGCTCTTATGCGTTCTACAAAATCGCTGTTCATAAGAATTTCTTTGCTGCCAGCAAGTGAAGCCAGCCTTGCGGTTAAGTCTATGTCTTTGCCATAAATGTCAGGGGCATTCTTGATGAAAGTAATGTCATAGGCATTCTTGCAATATGCAGCAGCAATTTTAACGTGTCGCAAATAAGGTTCGCTGCTGCTAAGTATTTCGCATATACTGTTGAACAGGATGAGCGGTGTTTCTCCCTTCATATTACTTTCGGGAATAAAAAATAAAAGCCCATCTCCGAAGCTCTTAAGCGGCATAAATTTGAGAAACAAATAATTTCGAATGTTAGCAAACGTATTACATATAAATATTATCCAGCTTGATAGCGTAAGCTTCCCTGTCAAGTAGACAGTTGTAAAGTAGAGTTTTCAGCATATTCTGCTGGGGTCAATGACCCCAGTGAATCATGCGGCCGCTCCTCATTGTATGAGATTCGCCACCAGTAAGTTACT
>Ga0233425_10001737_pt1 | contig 46676 bp, 55 predicted proteins | sample Watercolumn_Towu_2_FD_181712 | JGI IMG/M metagenome (GOLD analysis project Ga0233425, IMG submission 181712) | Freshwater microbial communities from Lake Towuti, South Sulawesi, Indonesia - Watercolumn_Towuti2014_140_MG | ecosystem: Environmental > Aquatic > Freshwater > Lake | place...
CCTCCACCCGCTTCGCCGACGGCTTCGAGTACGGTCTGGGCGCCGAGATCGGCATCTCCACCGACAAGATCCACGCCCGCGGCCCGGTGGGCCTGGAGGGCCTCACCAGCCAGAAGTGGGTGGTGCTGGGCGACGGCCACGTCAGGGGGTGATGCGGAATGGGGGACGAGTGATGGGGAAAAGCCTTAAACCCGGGGGGATCCCATCCCCCATCCCCCATCCCCCATTCCCCCAGGTCATCGGCCTGCTGGGCGGCACCTTTGACCCCATCCACTATGGCCACCTGCGCATGGCCGAGGAACTGGCGGAGGCCCTGGATATCAATCAGGTCCGCTTCATCCCCGCCGGCAGTCCGCCCCACCGCGGCCAGCCCCGGGCGGAAGCCCGCCACCGCCTGGAGATGGCGCGGGTAGCGGTGGCGGGCAATCCCCGCTTCGTCCTCGACGACCGGGAGATCGTGCGGGAACGGCCCAGCTATAGCGTCGACACCCTCACCGACCTGCGCGTCGAGCTAGCCGCGGACACGTCCCTGGTGCTGTTCATGGGCAGCGACGCCTTCCTGGGGCTCACCAGCTGGCACGAATGGCGCCGGTTGTTCGAACTGGCCCATATCGCCGTCGCCCACCGGCCCGGATTCTCCCCGGCTCTGTGGGAGGACGCTCTGCCCGACGCGCTGCGCCGGCAACTTTCCAAGCGCCTGACCGCCCAACCCGCCGAACTGGCCGAAGCCCCAGCCGGCCGCATCTGTCTGCACGCCATCACCCAGCTCGACATCTCCGCCAGCCAGATCCGCGATTACGTCTTGCGCGGCAAGAGCCTGCGCTACCTGCTCCCCGATGCCCTCATCGACTACATCACCGAGAACCACCTCTATGCCTGACCCCCTGTCCACCGAACAACTGACCCGCATTGCCGTCGCCGCCCTGGAAGACATCAAGGGCAAGGACATCACCGTGATCGACGTGGCCCACCTATCCTCCCTGTTCGAGACCCTGATCATCGCCAGCGGCGATTCCAACCGACAGGTGAGATCGCTGGCCGACAACGTCCAGAAGAAGCTGAAGGAGGCGGGCGCCGAGATCATCGGCGTCGAGGGCGAGCAGGTGGGGGAGTGGGTGCTGGTGGATGCCGGCGGGCTGGTGGTGCACGTCATGCATCCGGCGGTGCGTCTGCACTACAACCTGGAGGAACTCTGGGGCGCGGCCAGGAAAGTGAAGCGGGCCGCTTGAGACGCCAGGCCGGCCGGCCAAAACGAAGGCCCCGGAATCTCCACCCCGTCACGGGTGACGACTCCGGGGCCCGGAGTTCTTCGGCGCCGGCGGTGATCAGCGCACGATCTGCGGGACCACGTCCAGAATCGCGTGGGTATCCCGGTTCACCAGAATGACGTCCGACCCCAGGATATAGCGGGTATAGGGTGACGGCAGGTGCGGCAGCTTGGCGTTCAGGTCGCTGGGCAGGGGCATGGGCCGTTGGCCGGGATCCAGCACGTCGCCAGCCTTGGCGCGCTGTGCGGGAAGGGGACCGGTGGGCTTGCCGTAAAAAGCCTCGATGATGCCGCGCTCCTTTTCCGAGAACACCATCCCGGAGGTGTCCGAACTCGTGGTGCCACCCTGGCCGGCGCAACCGGCGAGCAATGCGGCGGCCGTCATGATCAGAAAGTCGCGTCGTTGCATCGTTGTCCCCTCACGCTTTATGGATAAGGTGTTCTGTTTATCAAACCCATTCCGCAAACTCTTTGAGCGGCATCAAGAATTGCGGGGGGCGGGTTGGATTGGCGGAGGTGGACAGCCATCCTGACACCCTCCCCGTGCGGCCAGGGAAACGGCAAAAAAGCCGGCGCGAGGCCGGCTTTTCACATGGCGTCGAAGTCGCTCAGCGCGGCAGGTCGGATCTGCCCATGAGGAAGGCGTCCACCTCCCGGGCGCACTGGCGGCCTTCGCGGATGGCCCAGACCACCAGGGACTGGCCCCGGCGCATGTCGCCGGCGGCGTAGACCTTGGCCACGCTGGTGGCGTAGCAGCCGTCGCCGTCGGTGCTGGCCCTGGCGTTGCCGCGCGCGTCCTTCTCCACGCCGAAGGCATCCAGCACCGGAGCGAGGGGGTTGGTGAAACCCATGGCGAGAAAAACCAGGTCGGCCCGGATCTCGAACTCGCTGCCGGGCACCTCGGCCATCCTGCCGCCCCTCCACTCCAGGCGCGCGGCCTTGACCGCCTTGACCCGGCCCTGGCCGTCATCGACGAAGGCCTTGGTGACGATGGACCAGTCCCGGGCGCAGCCTTCCTCGTGGGAGGAGGAGGTGCGCATCTTGGTCGGCCAGTAGGGCCACACCAGGGGCTTGTTCTCCTGCTCGGGGGGATGCGGCATGAGCTCGATTTGCATCACGCTGGCGGCACCGTGGCGGTTGGAGGTGCCGACGCAGTCGGAGCCGGTGTCGCCGCCGCCGATGACCAGGACGTGCTTGCCCTGGGCGGAGATGGGGTTGGCGGCGTCGCCCGCCACCTGCTTGTTCTGGGGGATGAGAAATTCCAGGGCGAAGTGGACGCCCTTCAGCTCGCGGCCGGGCACGGGCAGGTCGCGCGGCACTTCCGAGCCACCGGCCAGGACCACCGCGTCGAAGTCGGCCAAGAGTTTCTCCGCTGGGATAACTTCCTTGGCATCGTTGACCACGCCCACGGGGGTGGTGGCGGCAGCCACCAGACAGCCGGTACGGAAGGTGACGCCTTCCGCTTCCAACTGCCGCATGCGCCGATCGATGAGGCCCTTGTCCATCTTGAAATCGGGGATGCCGTAGCGCAGCAGCCCGCCGATGCGGCTGGCCTTTTCGAACACGGTGACGGCGTGGCCCACCCGCGCCAGCTGCTGGGCGGCGGCCATGCCCGCCGGGCCGGAACCGACGATGGCGACCTTCCTGCCGGTCTTGTCCTTGGGCGGCTGGGGCGTCACCCAGCCCATTTCCCAGCCCTTGTCGATGATGAAGTGCTCGATGGACTTGATGCCCACGGGCTCGGCATTGATGCCCAGGGTGCAGGCGGCCTCGCAGGGCGCGGGGCAGATGCGGCCGGTGAATTCCGGGAAGTTGTTGGTGGAATGCAGCACGTCCAGGGCCTGCTTCCAGTTGCCCCGGTACACCAGGTCGTTCCAGTCCGGGATGATGTTGTTCACCGGGCAGCCGTTGTTGCAGAACGGGATGCCGCAGTCCATGCAGCGGGCGCCCTGAACCTTGGCGGCCTCGTCGCTCAGGGTGTGGACGAACTCCTTGTAATCGCGCAGGCGCTCGGCCACCGGCTCGTAAACCTCCGGCTGGCGCTCGAACTCCAGGAAACCGGTCATCTTGCCCATCAGGCGGCCTCTTTCAGTTGGCCGGCGGCGATTTCCTTGAGCGCGCGGCGGTATTCGTTGGGGAACACCTTGACGAAGCGTTCACGGGTGTCGGTCCAGTTCTCCAGGATGGCCCGAGCCACTTCGCTGCCGGTGGCATCCAGATGTTTCCGGATCAGGCCCTTGAGCAGCACCTCGTCGGCGGTGTGCTTGTGGCGGGTGCCATCGTCCGGCTGCTGCTCGGCGGGCAGCACCTTTTCCAGGGTGACCATGGAGAGGTTGCAGCGCTTGTCGAACATGCCGTCGGCGTCCAGCACGTAGGCGATGCCGCCCGACATGCCGGCGGCGAAGTTACGCCCGGTCTGGCCCAGTACCACGACGGTACCGCCGGTCATGTATTCGCAGCCATGGTCGCCCACGCCTTCCACCACCGCGATGGCACCGGAGTTGCGCACGCAGAAACGCTCGCCGCCGACGCCGTGGAAATACACCTCGCCGGCGATGGCGCCGTAGAGCACGGTGTTGCCGACGATGATGTTGTCCTGGGGCACGCCCTTGAAGGCCTTGGGCGGCTTGACGACGATGCGGCCGCCGGAGAGTCCCTTGCCCACGTAGTCGTTGCCTTCGCCGGTCAAATCCAGGGTAACACCCTTGGCCAGGAAGGCGCCGAAGCTCTGGCCGGCGGTGCCCGCCAGGTTGACGTGAATGGTGTCGTCGGGCAGGCCGGCGTGGCCGTAACGCTTCGCCACTTCATGGGACAGCATGGTGCCCACGGTGCGGTTGACGTTGCTGATGGGGCTGTCGATGACGACTTTCTCGCCCCGTTCCAGGGCCGGCTTGGCCTGGGCGATGAGGCCGTGGTCCAGGGCCTTGTCCAGGCCGTGGTCCTGGGTTTCCCGGTGGCAGCGGGCAACATCGGCGGGGACCGGCGGCATGTAGAAGATGCGGGAGAAATCCAGGCCCCTGGCCTTCCAGTGCTCCACGCCGTAGCGCATGTCGAGCAGGTCGGAACGGCCGATGAGATCGTCGAACCTGCGGATGCCCATGCCGGCCATCAGCTCGCGCACTTCCTCGGCGACGAAGAAGAAGTAGTTCACCACATGCTCCGGCTGGCCGGTGAAGCGGCGGCGCAACACCGGGTCCTGGGTGGCCACGCCCACCGGGCAGGTATTGAGGTGGCACTTGCGCATCATGATGCAGCCTTCCACCACCAGCGGCGCGGTGGAGAAACCGAATTCGTCGGCGCCGAGCAGAGCGCCCACCAGCACGTCGCGGCCGGTCTTCAACTGGCCGTCGGTCTGCACCCGCACGCGGCCGCGCAGGCGGTTCAGCACCAGGGTCTGCTGGGTCTCGGCCAGGCCCAGTTCCCATGGGGTGCCGGCATGCATGACCGAGGAGATGGGCGAGGCGCCGGTGCCGCCGTCATGGCCGGAAATGAGCACGTGATCGGCCTTGGCCTTGGCCACTCCGGCGGCGACGGTGCCCACACCCACCTCGGACACCAGCTTGACGGAGATGTCAGCGGCCGGGTTGGCGTTCTTCAGATCGTGGATGAGTTGGGCCAGATCCTCGATGGAGTAGATATCGTGGTGGGGCGGCGGCGAGATGAGGCCGACGCCGGGCACAGAATGGCGCAGGAAGCCGATGTACTCGGACACCTTGTGGCCGGGCAGCTGGCCGCCCTCGCCGGGCTTGGCGCCCTGGGCCATCTTGATCTGGAGCTGGTCGGCGTTGGCCAGGTATTCGGCGGTGACGCCGAAGCGGCCCGACGCCACCTGCTTGATGGCGGAGCGCAGGCTGTCGCCGTCCTTCAGCTCGTAGTCGCGCTCGATGCGGCTGGCACCGATCAACTCGGACAGCATCTGGCCACCCTTCACCGGCTTGAAGCGCATGGGGTCTTCCCCGCCCTCGCCGGTGTTGGACTTACCGCCGATGCGGTTCATGGCGATGGCCAGGGTGCTGTGGGCCTCGGTGGAGATGGAGCCCAGTGACATGGCACCGGTGGCGAAGCGCTTGACGATTTCCTTGGCGGATTCCACTTCCGCCAGGGGCACGGGTGGGCCGGCCGGCTTGATCTCGAACAGGCCGCGCAGGGTCATCAGCCGCCTGCTCTGGTCGTTGATGAGGGTGGCGTATTCCTTGTAGGTAGCGTACTGGTTGCCGCGCGTGGCGTGCTGGAGCTTGGCGATGGCGTCCGGCGTCCACATGTGGGCCTCGCCGCGCACGCGGAAGGCATAGTCGCCGCCGGCGTCCAGCATGGTGGCCAGGACAGGATCATCGGAGAAGGCGGCGCGGTGGGTGCGCACGGCCTCCTCCGCCACTTCCCTGAGGCCCACGCCTTCCACCTGGGAGACCGTGCCGGTGAAATAGCGCTTCACGAAGTCGGTGTTCAGGCCCACCGCCTCGAAGATCTGGGCGCCGCAGTAGGACTGGTAGGTGGAGATGCCCATCTTGGACATGACCTTGTTGAGGCCCTTGCCCACGCCCTTGATGAATTTCTTCTGGGCGTCCTTGTAGTCCTCGCCGGAGAAGTCCTTGATGGTCTCCAGCGCCAGCCAGGGGCAGACGGCTTCGGCGCCGTAGCCGGCCAGCAGGGCGAAGTGGTGGGTCTCGCGGGCGGAGCCAGTGTCCACCACCAGGCCAGTGCTGGTGCGCAGGCCCTTGCGCACCAGGGCGTGGTGCACGCCGGAGCAGGCCAGCAGGGCGGGAATGGCGACCCGGCCCGCATCCACGTTGCGGTCGGAGAGGATCAGGATGTTGTAGCCGTCGCCCACGGACCGTTCGGCGGCGGTGGCCAGGCGAGCCAGGGCAGCCTCGCAGCCGGCGGAGCCCTCGGCGGCCGCATAGGTGATGTCCAGCACCAGGGACTTGAAGCGGCCCTGGGTCAGCGATTCGATGCCCACCAAGCGGCTCAGATCGTCCTGCATCAGCAAGGGCTGGGTCACCTCCAGGCGCGGCGTCAGGGCCTCGTTCGGATCGGTCAGGCCCATCAGGTTGGGCTTGGGGCCGATGAAGGAGGTGAGCGACATGACGATCTCTTCCCGGATCGGGTCGATGGGCGGGTTCGTCACCTGGGCGAACAACTGCTTGAAGTAGTTGTACAGGGGCTTGTTCTTGTCGGACAGCACCGGCAGGGCCACGTCGTTGCCCATGGAACCGGTGGGCTCCTCGCCGTTCTTGGCCATGGGGAACAGGATGACCTTGACGTCTTCCTGGGTGTAGCCGAAAGCCTGCTGGGTATCGAGCAGGCTGGCTTTCAACTCGGTCTTGCCTTCAACGGCCGGCAATTCGCTCAGATAGACGCGGGACTCGTCGATCCACTGGCGATAGGGCTCGGCGGTGGCCAGAGTCTGCTTCAGCTCGGTGTTGTCGATGATGCGGCCCTGTTCCAGGTCGATGAGGAACATCTTGCCGGGTTGCAGGCGCCACTTCTTGACGATCTTTTCCTCCGGGAAGGTCAGCACGCCCATTTCCGAGGCCATCAGCACGATGTCGTCCTCGGTGACCAGATAACGCGCCGGGCGCAGGCCATTGCGGTCCAGGGTGGCGCCGATCTGGCGGCCGTCGGTGAAGGCCACGGCGGCGGGGCCGTCCCAGGGTTCCATGATGGGCGCGTGGAATTCGTAGAAGGCGCGCCGATCCTCATCCATGAGCGGGTTGCTGGCCCAGGCTTCCGGGATCAGCATCATCATGGCGTGGGCCAAGTCATAGCCGCCCATGACCAGGAGTTCCAGGGCGTTGTCGAAGCAGGCCGAGTCGGACTGGTCCTCCTCGATCAGCGGCCATAGCTTGGCCAGATCCTCGCCCAGCACGGTGGAGGACATAGCCTTCTGGCGCGCCGCCATCCAGTTGATATTGCCACGCAGCGTATTGATCTCGCCGTTGTGGGCGATCATGCGGAACGGATGGGCCAGGTCCCACTTGGGGAAAGTGTTGGTGGAGAAGCGCTGGTGCACCAGGGCCAGGGCGGAGGTGAGGCGCTCGTCCTTCAGGTCCAGGTAGTACTCGCCCACCTGATGCGCCAGCAGCATGCCCTTGTAGGCCAGGGTGCGGGAGGACAGGGAGGGGATGTAGAAGTGGTCCACGTCCGCCAGGTTGAGGCGGGCCACCTCGTGCTCGACGCGGCGGCGGATGACGTACAGCTTGCGCTCGAAGGCGTCCTGGTCGGCACAGTATGCGCCGCGACCGATGAACACCTGGCGCACGACAGGCTCCTCGGCCCGAGCCGCTTCAGCCAGTCCGGCATTGTCCCGGGGTACATCGCGCCAGCCCAGGAAATGTTGGCCTTCCGCGTGGATCAGGCGGGCAACCACGGATTCGCAGGCCTGACGGCCATTGGCGGACTGGGGCAGGAACACCATGCCGCAGGCGTAATCACCCGGGGCAGGCAACACGAGGCTCAGCCTGGCAGCTTCCGCGCGAAGGAATTCATCGGGCATCTGGATGAGGATACCGGCGCCGTCGCCCAGCAGCGGGTCGTAGCCGGTGGCGCCGCGATGGGTGAGGTTGTCCAGGATGCGCAGCCCCTGCCGGATGATGTCGTGGCTTTTCTTGTTCTTGATGTGGGCGACGAAGCCGACGCCGCAGGCGTCGTGTTCCAGGCTGGGGTCGTACAGGCCCTGCCGGCCAGGCGGGCTTCCCACGGGGGTATCGCAGTGGTTCACGCTTGCATCCTCAAATTCTGTTCAGCATCCGGCCAAGGCCGGAAAACCCTGTCCAATTAAGCCGCTCCAGGGTTTCGGCGCAGCCAAAAAAGCCGGTGCGGGCACCGGCTGCTGTCGGTCCGGGGTATGGGCGCGCACGCCCATACCCCAATAACGGGCTTGGAATTTTAGCGTGTAGGGGTCTCGCCGCCAACCGCGCGATATCGCACCAACATAGGGCAAAGCCCGCGCGCGGGGAAACCCAGGCCAGCAGCAGTAAAGAAAACGAAAGCGGCGAGAGCCGGCCTCAGGCCAGGATGCCGAGAATCGCACCCTGCCGCCGGAGGTCGTCCAGCAATTCCACGCCGTGGGTATGCAGCGCCTCCGCCGGCAAGGACATTTCGGCTCCCAGCAACGCCAACGCCTCCCGGCCGGTCGGCCCCCGCCCTTCCTGCAACAGGGTGAGTAGGCGAGCAGTAGCCGGATTGACGAGGGTGAAGCGGACGCGATGATCTGCGCCACGATAGGCCAGGGTGAAGGTCGGCTGTGCGGGCGGCTCGCTTGGCTTGAAGCGGGGCGAAAGCCGGTGCACTGGCCAACGATAGGCCAGCACGCGCATCACAGGATTCAGGAGGGGGTGGCCGGCGAGCAGGTCTCCGTCGGGATCGTGGGCCGGAAGATTCGCGTCCCGGTCAGAAGTATCCAGTTCCAGTTCAACCCATTCGTAATGGGCCAACTCCGGCAGGAAAGCGGGGAAGTCCTCGGGACGCTCCCAGTCTTCCTGAAGATATTTCAGGAACTCTTCCGGAATCTGGCGGAAATAAGGCGTGTGGCAGGCATGGTCTCGGAAGAAGGGCCGCATCAGGCGACCCCAGCGGCGTTTGCCCAGGATCTTGCGGCATATCGGGAAACAGGCCAGCAGGAAGCCTTCCAGGTTGTTGTAGATCAGCTCGTTGTAGACCTTCATGCGCCGGGCCGGCACCCCCTTGGGGCGGCCCGCGCCGCGCGGATCGCGAATGTGGGCGGCGAATTCGCGCTGGTAGCTCTGGAATTCCATGCTTAGGCCGCCCATGCAGCGCGCTGCCGGTGGGCGGCCTGGATTTCCGCGATGCGGGCCACCTCCGGCATCAGTTCCGCGAGTGGCGGAATATTGAAATCCCGTTCCAGGCAGGTGGGATGCACACCGAGCAGACCATAGGCAGTGTCCAACAGTTGCCAGACCGGGTCGATCACCTCGGCGCCATGGGTGTCGATGATGAGATCCGGCGCTTCCCGATGGTGGCCGGCCATGTGCATGTAGACGATGCGCTCGGCGGGCATGCGCTTAAGGTACGCCTCCGGATCGAACCCGAAATTGACGCTGTTGACGTAGACGTTGTTCACATCCAGGTGCAGCCAGCAGTCTGCCTCCTCCAGCACGGCATTCACGAAAGCAGTCTCATCCATCTCGTTGATGGGCGCTGCCACGTAATAGCTGGCGTTCTCGATGGCGATCTTCTGCTCCAGGATGTCCTGTGCCCGGCGGATACGTTTGGCGACGTATTTCACCGCCTCCCAAGTCGCGGGGATGGGCATCAGGTCATAGAGGTGGCCGTGGTCCGAGCAGTAGGACAGATGCTCGGTATAGAGGGACATGCGGTGCTCGGCCATGAAGGCCTTGATCTTGCGCAACAACACCTCGTCCAGCGGCGTCATGCCGCCGAGGGACAGGGACAGGCCGTGGCAGACGAAGGTGTGGGCCTCAGTGAGCCGGCGTAGATCCCGGGCATGGCGCCCACCCATGTCGATCCAGTTTTCCGGCGCCAGCTCGAAGAAATCGATGCCGGCGGGCACCCCGGCATTCAGCGCGGGGATGTGGTCGCGCCGAAAGCCAAGGCCGGTACCGTGGAGGCGCGGGACGGCCATAACCGCTTACTTCTTGTCATCCATTTTCATGCTGGCACCGCAGGACGCATCCTTAGCCTTGCCGTCGCCGGAGTTCATGCTGGCACCACAGCTGGCGTCCTTGGCCTTGGCCTCGGGCTTCTTGGCGCCACCGTCGGACTTCATGTCGCCGCAGGAGCCATCCTTCATTTTTCTCTTCATGCCGCCGCACTTGCCTTCCCGCTTCTTCATGCCGCACTTGCCGTCCATCTTTTTCTTCATGCCGCCGCACTTGCTTTCTGTGGCTTTCGCGGCAGGCTTGTCGGCCTCGGCCGCGGCGATCATGTAGCCCTTGGCGAGGGGCTGGGAGACAAAGGGGTTTTCGCCGGCGGAAGCGGACGGTATGCCCAGCGTGGCGGCGATGGCGGAACCCAGGGCCAGGTTCAAGGTGGTTTTCTTACGGGACACGTGCACTCCGATGGTGATGGGCGAAATGGGGAGGCTGTGACTGAACCGCGCCGCGGTCGGAATCGTGACTTGGGCGCGGCTCACCGAGCGCTTATTTCTTGGCGCCGCACTTGCCCTCGCCACACTTGCCTTCCTTGAGGTTCTTGGTGCCGCACTTGCCTTCACCGCACTTGCCTTCTTTCATCATCTTCTTGTTGGCGGCCTCGTCCTCGGCGCTCTTCTTGCCGCCGCACTTACCTTCCTTGGCCTTGTCACCGCCACACTTGCCCTCTTTCGCCTTGGCGCCGCACTTGCCTTCCTTCTCCTTCTTGGCACCGCACTTGCCTTCCTTGGCCTTGTCGGCCTCGGCCACCATGTAGCCCTTATCCAGGGACCGGGCGGCGAAGGGGTTGTCTGCCGCGGCAGCCGGGCCAGCGGCAAGCGACAGGGCGAAGGCGGTACCCAGAGCCAGGGTCAGGGCAGTTTGCTTGTTGGTCTTCATGACAGACTCCTCATCGATAACGGTTGCGATAACAGCATTGTTGTTTGCCTGGTACGCCGAAGGTCCTGTTTCCATGAATGGCTTCCGCGGCGGGCGCTACGGAATTTAGGGCCGGCCGCATCCGTCGGCAAGTAAATTTTTGTTTACGAATTAATAAGATACGGATGTCCCTTGGATGTCTTGAATGACTTGAATGTCGCCATGAAAGGCCCATATTGAAATCAGGGATGGGGCTTCTACTTTCAGGCCCCGCAAAAAGGAGGTTGAGATGACAAACATTGTTAGACGCGATCCCCACGCTATCGACAACATGCTCGACGATCTGTTCAAGGGGTTCTTTGTCCGACCGGTGCGTTATTCCGGGGAAACGCCGGAAATGCAGATGATCAAGATGGATATCAAGGAAGGCGACCGTGACTATACGGTGCATGCCGAACTGCCCGGTGTAAACAAGGAGGACATCCACGTCACGGTCGACGGCAATACGGTGTCCATCAACGCCGAGGTCAAGAAGACCACGGAAGAGAAGGAAGGTGACAAGGTTCTGCGTAGCGAACGGCATTACGGCAAGGTCTATCGCAGCTTCAGTCTGGGTCAGGATGTGGACGAAGCCGGCGCCAAGGCCAAGTTCGAGAAGGGCGTGCTCGAACTGGTGTTGCCCAAGAAAGCCACGGCGGCTGCCAAGAAGCTGTCTATCGAATAATCCGTTTCAGCCATCGGGGGCGGCTGCGGTCGCCCTTTTTGTTTGTAGAATTCGTGGCGTTCGTCCCCTGGAAATCCTCCATGTCCATCGCCGATCTCACCCCCACCGAAAAAGCCAAGGTCATCGCCGAGGCACTGCCCTACATCCAGCGTTTCTGGGACAAGACCGTGGTCATCAAGTACGGCGGCAACGCCATGACCGACCCGGTGCTGAAAGCCGCCTTCGCCCGGGACGTGGTACTCCTCAAGCTGGTGGGCCTGAACCCGGTGGTGGTGCACGGCGGCGGCCCCCAGATCGAGGACCTGCTCAAGCGCGTCGGCAAGAAAGGCGAGTTCATCCAGGGCATGCGCGTTACCGACGCGGACACCATGGACCTGGTGGAGATGGTGCTCGGCGGCCAAGTCAACAAGGAGATCGTCAACCTCATCAATCATGCCGGCGGAAAAGCCGTAGGCCTCACCGGCAAGGACGGCAGCTTCATCCGCGCCAAGAAGCTGCTAATGGAATCCAAGGACAAACCCGGCGATGTCATCGACATCGGCCACGTCGGCGAGATCACCAAGATCGATCCCAGCCTCATCGCCTTTCTCGACTCGGGCGACTTCATCCCGGTCATTGCCCCCATCGGTGTCGGCGTGCACGGCGAGACTTACAACATCAACGCCGACGTGGTGGCCGGCAAGCTGGCGGAAGTGCTCAAGGCGGAAAAGCTGGTGCTGCTCACCAACACCCCCGGCGTCCTGGACAAGGACGGCAAGCTGCTCACCGGCCTGACACCGCGCAGAATCGATGAATTGGTCGCCGACGGCACCCTGTCCGGCGGCATGCTGCCCAAGATCGCCTCAGCCCTGGACGCGGCGAGGAGTGGCGTAAGGTCGGTACACATCATCGACGGCCGGGTGGAACACGCCCTGCTGCTGGAGATCATGACCGACCAGGGCGTGGGCACCCTGATCCAGTCCTCCTGATCAGTGGGCGGGGACCGCCCGGTCCAGCCAGCCCTCGATCTCGGCGCCCACGGCCTCGCCATGGCGCCCATGCAGGTCGATGAAATCCCCCGATACCCTGGCCCAGCGCTCCAGGCCCACGGCGGCAACGCTGCGCAATGCGTCCGCGCTTCCGGATTCCAGCCAGCGACTGTAAGCCGCCACAAGCTCGGGAAACAGTTTGCGGCGCATGCCGACGAAATTGGCGAAGAAGAAATGGATGGCCGCCGGCTCGCCCCGCGCCAGCAGCCCCGGCAGGGTGGACAGGCAATCGGCATAGAGGTCCCGCACCGCCCGGGCGACGATCTCGGCACGGGAACGCATGACGGCAGCCAGCAGTCCGCTCCAGGCTTCGCCCAGCAATTCGCCCACTCGCGCCTCGCCCAGTTCGTGCAGGATGACCGACTCGGTCTCGGTGCGGGTCATGGCCTCCAGGGCTACATCTGGATTCCGCTCGAAGCCATGGAGGGCCACCGTCCGGCCCATGGCTTCGTTGCGTCGGTTCCAGCGCCACTCCTCGTATTTCTCCCAGAGCCAGCGCTTGAGGGATTCGGTGCGCACGAAGATGGCATGATCGAGCAGCATGCCGGGTGGCGCGTCCAGATCGCGGGCGAATTCACAGCCCGCCACATAGACGTGGCAACCCTCCCGGCTCTCCTGGCGCTCCAAGTTGCCGAGGAAAAAATGTGGCTTGCGGGAGCGGCCAAAGCCGCCTGAATACACCAGGCCGTGAGGCGCCAGGGCCCTATTGGCGGCGGCAACCTCGAACGGATCGATGCCGGCGTCTGGCAGGGGCAAATGTTCATAGGGGTCGGCCTCCACCGTCTCCCACAGCCTTTCCCGCTCGTGCATCCAGTCCCCCACCGCGCTTTTCTGCATGTCCCGAGTGAGCGGAATGTCGTTCTCCCAGCGGTACAGTTCCCGCATCTTCAATAGAAAGGTGCACAGGGTCAGGTCGCCGGCATACTGGGCGTCGGAGATGTGGCAGTTTTTCTGGACGGCGCTGACAATCGCACCCACGTTGAGCTCGTTCATGACGGTCCCCCGTTGAATAACCAAGTTATTTTGTCGGATTATGCGCCGACGTCATTTACCAAGGAACACCCATGCGTTACTGGCTCATGAAATCAGAGCCCTCCGAATACAGCATCGACGATCTCGCCCGGGACGGCCATGTGGCGTGGTTCGGGGTGCGCAACTACCAGGCCCGAAACTTCATGCGTGACCAGATGAGAGTGGGCGATGGTGTGCTGTTCTATCACTCCTCCTGCGCCGAGCCCGGCATTGCCGGCCTGGCGGTGGTGAGCAAGCCGGCCTACCCGGACGAGAGCCAGTTCGAGACGGGCAAGTATCACGATCCCAAGGCCACCCGGGAGAATCCGCGCTGGTTCAACGTGGAGGTGAGTTTCGGGAAGAAAACCCGGCTGATGTCCATCGCCGAACTGCGCGGCTATCCGCAGCTTGCCAAGCTGCGCATCCTGGCCAAGGGCAACCGCCTGTCCATCACCCCAGTGGACCCGGACGAATGGAAGTTTATCCTGGCCCGGATCGGAACTTGAGTTGGATCTTTTCCTGCTCGTCTACCTGGCGCTGGGACTCGCGGCCGGCTTCGTCGCCGGCCTGCTCGGCGTCGGCGGCGGCCTGGTCATGGTGCCGGTCCTGGCCTGGGCCTATGCCGCCCAGGGTTTCGCCACGGACTACAACATCCACCTGGCCCTGGCCACCTCCCTCGCGGTGATTGTACCGACCTCGATCTCCAGCCTGCGCGCCCATCATGCCCACGGCGCGGTGGATTGGCTGGCCGTGCGCCGCATCGTGCCGGGAATCCTGGCGGGAACGCTGCTGGGCAGCATGGCCGCCGCCTGGTTGTCCGATACCTGGCTGAAGGCCTTCTTCACCGTCTTCCTGTTTTATGCCGCCACCCAGATGCTGCTGGGCTTCAAGCCCAAGCCCACCCCCAAGCCCACCCGCGAAATGCCGGGTTGGCCCGGGATGACCCTGGCGGGCGGCATCATCGGCCTGGTCTCCAGCTGGGCAGGGATCGGCGGGGGGACGTTGAGTGTGCCTTTTCTCACGTGGTGTAACGCGGGTCTGCGCCGCGCCATCGGCACCTCGTCGGCCATCGGTTTACCCATCGCCGTGGCGGGGACGCTCGGCTATGTCATTTCCGGCCAGGCCGTGCGGGGATTGCCTCCGGCCAGCCTGGGCTTCGTCTACCTGCCGGCCCTGTTGTCCATCGCGGCTGGCAGTTGGCTCACCGCGCCCTTGGGCGCCCGCGCCACCCATCGTTGGCCGGTGGCGGTGATCAAGAAGATCTTCGCCGGCCTGCTGTACCTGATCGGCATGCGCATGGCCTACGTCATCCTGGCCGGGTGACGGCAAAATGCCGCAATGCCGAACCGGCCGGAAGCATGGCAACGCGCTCAGACAATGTCGAGATGGTCCAGGCCGGACAGGGGTGCCTCGCCCTTGCTGTCCTTGAGATGCAGTTTGATCTTCAGGCGCAGGTCGTTGAAGGAATCGGCGTTACGCAGGGCGTCCTCGCCGCTGATGATGCCGAGACTGAACAGGTCGTAAAGGGACTGGTCGAAGGTCTGCATGCCCAGATCCCGGGAGCGCGCCATGATGTCCTTGATCTCATCCAATCGCCCTTGCATGATCAGATCGGAGATCAACGGCGAATTGAGCAGAATCTCGGCGGCGGGAATGCGTCCCTTGCCGTCGGTCCTGCGGATGAGGCGCTGGGAAACAATGGCGCGCAGGTTCAGAGACAGGTCGAGCAGCAATTGCTCGCGCCGCTCCTTGGCGAAGAAGCTGAGAATACGGTCCAGGGCCTGATTGGCGTTGTTGGCGTGGATGGTCGACAGACATAGGTGACCGGTTTCCGCGTAGGCCATGGCGTACTGCATGGCTTCCCGGTCGCGGATCTCCCCGATCATGATGACATCCGGCGCCTGCCGCAGCGTGTTTTTCAGGGCCGACTCCCAATCGTCGGTATCCAGACCGATCTCACGCTGGGTGATGATGCTCTTGCCGTGGGTGTGTACGAACTCGATGGGATCTTCCACGGTAATGATGTGGTCCTGGGCATTCATGTTGCGATGCCCAACCATGGCCGCCAGGGTGGTGGATTTACCCGAGCCGGTTGCACCCACCATGATGACCAGGCCGCGCGGCATCATGGCGATGTCCTTCAGTCCCGGGGGCAAATGCAGGTCCTCGACCTTGGGGATGGCGGTGATGATGTGGCGGAACACGATGCCGGGGCGACCCTGCTGCACGAATGCGTTGACCCGGAAACGCCCGATATCCGGCTCGTAGAGCGCGAAGTTGGCCTCGTGGTGGTTGGCGTATTCCGCCTGCATCCGCTCGTTCATCAGGGCCTTGGCGAACAGGGCCGTGTCGGTGGGCGTCAGGCTCTGCTTGGAGATGGGCATGACCTTGCCGTTCAACTTGATCGCCGGGGGGAATCCGGCCGTCAGGAACAGATCGGAAGCCTTCTGGCTTACCATGAAGCGCAGCCAGTCGTAGATTTTGGTCAGGGCATCCATTTTCCGGTCCAGGTCTGAGTTACAGGAACATGTCCTTGTTGACGGCGACGGCACGGGCATCGTTGGAGTCGATCACGTTGCGGCGCACCATCTCCACCAGGGCCTGATCCAGGGTCTGCATGCCCAGGGATTGACCGGTCTGGATGGCGGAATACATCTGCGCCACCTTGGCCTCGCGGATCAGGTTGCGGATAGCCGGCGTGCCCAACATGATCTCGTGCACCGCGACGCGACCCGTGCCGTCCTTTCGCTTCAGCAGGGTCTGGGAAATGACCGCGCGCAGGGACTCGGACAGCATAGCGCGCACCATCTCCTTTTCCGCGGCCGGGAAGACGTCGATGATCCGGTCAATGGTCTTGGCCGCCGAGGAGGTGTGCAGGGTGCCAAACACCAGGTGGCCGGTCTCCGCCGCAGTCAAGGCCAGACGGATGGTTTCCAGGTCGCGCATCTCGCCCACCAGGATGACGTCGGGGTCCTCCCGCAGAGCGGAACGCAGGGCCTCGGCGAAACCCTTGGTGTGGGGTCCGACTTCACGCTGGTTGACCAGGCAACGCTTGCTCTTGTGCACGAATTCGATGGGATCCTCAATGGTGAGGATGTGACCGAACTGGTTTTCGTTGACGTAATCCACCATGGCAGCCAGGGTGGTGGACTTGCCGGAACCGGTGGGTCCCGTCACCACCACAATGCCCCGCGGCGTATCGGCGATTTCCTTGAATATCTTCGGCGCCTCCAGTTGCTCCAGGGTGAGGACCAGGCTGGGAATGGTCCGGAACACCGCGCCGGCGCCCCGCTCCTGGTTGAAGGCGTTGACCCGGAAGCGGGCTACGTCGCGCAACTCGAAGGAGAAGTCCAACTCCAGGTGCTCCTCGTAGCCCTTGCGCTGGGCGTCGCTCATGATGTCGTAGACCATGGCGCGGACTTCCTGGTTGTTCAGCGGCGGGACGTTGATGCGGCGGATATCGCCGTGCACCCGGATCATCGGGGGCAGTCCCGCAGAGAGGTGAAGATCGGAGGCCTTGTTCTTGACCGAGAAGGCAAGGAGCTCGGAAATTTCCATTATAATTCCCCGAGTTACGTGATTTTCCGAGGGAGCGCGGGGCATTATGGGCGCAATCGCCGCCGCCTTGCAAGCTTGCCGAACCCGCATCGAAGCCGCTTGCACCGCCTCGGGACGAGGCTCCGATTGTGCCCGCCTGCTGGCGGTTAGCAAGACCTTTCCGGCGGAAGCCATTCGCGAGGCACACCTTGCCGGCCAATGCCTGTTCGGCGAGAGCTATATCCAGGAAGCGCTGCCCAAGATGGCGGCCCTGGCCGGGCTGCCCTTGGAATGGCACTTCATCGGCCCCCTGCAGAGCAACAAAACCCGCGCCGTCGCCGAGCATTTCCACTGGCTGCATAGTCTGGAAAGCGAAAAGGTGGCGCGGCGCCTGTCCGAACAACGCCCGACGCATCTGCCGCCTCTCCATGTCTGCATCCAGGTCAATGTGAGCGGCGAAGCCCGCAAGCATGGCGTCGACTCCAGGGGCGCGATGGCGCTGGCCCGGGAAGTGGCGATCCTGCCCGGGCTGAACCTGCGCGGGTTCATGGCGATACCGGAGCCAACTGAGGATGTTCATCTGCAGCGTGCCCGCTTCCGCCAGGTGGCCGAGCTTTTGGAACAGGCGCGCGGCTCGGGCCTGCCTCTGGACACGCTGTCCATGGGCATGTCGGCCGACCTTGAGGCCGCGATCCTGGAAGGTGCGACAATGGTGCGCGTGGGCAGCGCGATTTTCGGGGCGCGCCGATACGACAAGGGAAACGCAACATGAGACTGGGCTTTATCGGCGGCGGCAACATGGCCGCCGCCCTGATTGGCGGCCTGCTGCGCCAGGGGTTTCCGGCCGAGGCCATTCGCGTCGCGGAGACGTTGGCTGAGCGGCGCGCCTGGCTGGAGGCCGAATTCGATGTCGCGGTAGAGGAAAGCGCCGCCGATGTGCTTGCCGCGGACGTCATCGTGCTGGCGGTCAAGCCGCAGCAGCTGTCGGCCCTGCTGCGCGGACTGCCACTCTTGAGGGCCGAGCAGCTGGTACTGTCCATCGCCGCGGGCGTACGAGCCCGGGACATCGCCCGCTGGCTCGGCAAGCACCGCGCAGTGGTCCGGGCCATGCCCAACACGCCCGCCCTGGTGGGTGCCGGCATCACCGGTCTGTTTGCCCTGCCGGAGGTCAGCGCCAACCAGAAGGTCTGGGCCGATCAGGTTCTTGCGGCGGTCGGCGCGGTGGTCTGGGTCGAGGATGAAGCCCAGATCGACGCGGTCACCGCCATCTCCGGCAGCGGCCCGGCTTATGTCTTCTATTTCATCGAGGCCCTGGAGCAAGCCGGCATTGACCTGGGCCTCCCCGCCGACACCGCCCGCAAGCTCACGCTGCACACCTTCTATGGCGCCGCCGCCCTGGCCATCAAGGACATCTCTCCGCCGGCAGAGTTGCGCGCGAAGGTCACTTCCAAGGGCGGCACCACGGAACGCGGCATCCTGACCCTGGAGGAAGGTGGCGTGAAGACCGCCATCGTCCGGGCCGCCCATGCCGCCGCCGAGCGCGCCGTCGAAATGGGCAACTTGCTGGGGTGCGACTGATGTTCGCAGAAGCGCTCCAATTCCTCATCCGCACGGCCTTCGATCTGCTGGCCTGTGCCTTCTTCATGCGCTTCTGGATGCAATGGGCACGGGTGCCGTTCCGCAACCCCTTCGCCCAGTTCCTGGTGAAGGTCACGGATTTTGCCGTGCGCCCCGCGCGCCGGGTGATTCCAGGTCTGTTCGGCCTGGACCTCGCCAGCCTGCTGCTGTTTCTGGTGGCCGAACTGCTCATGGTACTGGGGGTCCATTGGGTTTCCGGCTATCCCTTCGTGGCGGCGGGCTTGGGCGTGCTGCCCGGCTTCCTCCTGCTGACCCTGGCGTCGGCCCTGCGGCTCGGCCTCTATCTGCTGATCGGCTTCGTGCTCATCCAGGCGGTGATTTCCTGGGTCAACCCTTTCTCGCCTCTGGCGCCCGTTTTCTATGCCCTGTCGCGCCCGGTGCTGGCCCCCTTTCAGAAGATCATTCCGCCGATCAGCGGCATTGACCTCTCTCCCCTGGCGGCCATCATCCTGATCCAGTTGTTGCTCATCGTCCCGGTGTCCGCCCTGGAACAGATTGCCAACGGAATGGTGCGATGACCGACTGGCTGCGTCCGGCCGCCGAGGGCGTGGAGATCACCCTGCACATCCAGCCCGGCGCCAGCCGCTGCGAAATTGCCGGCTTGCACGGCGACGCCTTGAGAGTCCGCGTCACCGCCCGCGCGGTGGAGGGTGCAGCCAATGCCGCTTTGCTGGAATTCCTCGCGCAATGTCTTGGCTTGCAGCGGAGAGCGGTTAGAATCCTGCGTGGTGAAAAATCCCGCCACAAATCGGTCTGGGCCGCGATCAGCCCGGATGATGCGAAACGGCGGCTCATGGGGACAACCTGATGAATTATGGTCTGGAAAGCGGTATCACCCGGTTCAGAAACCGGCGTGATCGGCTGGTGAAGGTGGTCACAGCCTACAAGGAATGGCTGGAGCACCATACCGAGGCCGAGCCGGAGCAGTTGCTGCGCCTCTATGACCTGACCGAGAACCTCAAGCGGGACCGGCTCATGGTGGCCTTCGTGGCGGAATTCAGCCGCGGCAAGACCGAGCTCATCAACGCCCTGTTCTTCTCCGACTTCAAGCAGCGCCTGCTGCCCTCGGACGCCGGGCGCACCACCATGTGTCCGACCGAGATCTATTACGATGCGGATACCGAGCCCTACATCCGCCTGCTGCCCATCGAGACCCGCTTCCGCGACGACAGCATCAACGCCCTGAAGCGCCTGCCAGTGGAATGGAGCACCATCAAGCTGGACGTGTCCGATCCCAATGCCATGGTCACCGCCATGCGCAAGCTGGCGGAAACCAAGATCGTCTTCAAGGTGGAGGCCCGCGCCCTGGGCCTGTGGGACGAGAACGACCCCAACCTGGGCTACATGGTCAAGGACCAGGACCGGGTGGAGATTCCGGCCTGGCGCTACGCCATGATCAACTACCCGCATCCGCTGCTGGAATCGGGCCTGGCCATCCTCGACACCCCCGGCCTCAACGCCATGGGCGCGGAGCCGGAACTGACCATCTCCGCCATCCCCAACGCCCATGCCCTGCTGTTCCTGCTGGCCACCGATACCGGCGTCACCCAGTCCGACTTCGAGATCTGGAACAAGTGGGTGTCCAAGCATGCCAGCCAGCACTATGCCGTGCTGAACAAGATCGACATGCTGTGGGACGACCTGAAGACCCCGGAGGAGATCGGCCGCACCATCCAGCGCCAGATCGAGTCCACCGCCACCCAGTTGAACATCTCGCCGGCCAGCGTCATGGCCATCTCCGCCCAGAAAGCGCTGGTGGGCAAGATCCGCGGCGACCAGGAACTGCTCAAGCGCTCGGGCATCCAGGCCCTGGAAGTCATGCTGGCGCGGGAGATCATCCCCTCGCGGGAAAAGATCATGCGCGAATCGGTGATCCGGGAGGTCGGCCCCCTGCTGAGCGAGGCGCGGGAAACCGCCCACACCCGCATACAGGCCATGCGCCAGAACCTGCTCGACCTGCAGGCCCTGTCCGGCAAGAACCAGCAGATCGTCGGCCAGATGCGGGAGAAGATGCTCTACGACAAGCAGGTCTACGACGAGACGACACGCAACTTCAACGTCACCCGCAAGGTGGTGGCCCAGCAAGGCTGGGAACTGCTGGCGCGGCTGGACGACGACCGCATGGACAAGATCATCGAGGAGTCCATGATGGCCATCAACGACAGCTGGACCACCGCCGGCCTGATCAAGGGCATGCAACTGCTGCTAAGGCGCATGGGTGCGGAATTCGACTTCGCCAACCAGCAGTGCGGCGGCATCAAGCAGTTGCTCAACTCCGCCTACCAGCGCTTCCACGAGATACACGGCTTGGAGCGCATGGATCCGCCGACGCTGGATCTGTCGCGCTATCGCGCCCGCCTGGATGAGCTGATGGTGAGCACGCAGGAGTTCTGCTCCGACCCGCTCAACATCATGTTGGAAAAACGCTTCATGGTGAAGAAGTTCTACATCGCCCTGGTCACCCAGGCCCGCATCCTGTTCCAGCAGGTGCGCATCGAGGCGGAGACCTGGCTGCGCCTCACCCTGGATCCCATCGTGGTGCGCATCACCGAGCACAAGGCGCAGTTGGAGCACCGCCTGGAGAACCTGAACAAGGTGCACGCCAACCTGGGTTCCATCCAGGAGCGCAGCGCCACGGTCAGCCGCGAGATGGTCAAGATCAAGGCCCAGGTGGACCAGATCGAGGGCATCGCCAAGGAATTCTCATTGCTTACCGGCGTCGCCTTCCGCCCCATGGGCGAAGGCCCCGAGGCGGCCGCCACGCCCGCCGCAGCCTGAGACAGCGCCCCCCGGACGCCGGGGTCATAGCAGGATGATGTCGTACTGCTCCTGGGTGAACAGGCTCTCCACCTGCAATGAAATTGGCTTGGTGATGAAATCCGAGAGCTGGGCCAGGCTCTGCGACTCCTCATCGAGGAACAGGTCGATCACCGTCTGGGACGCCATGATGCGGAATTCCCGCGCGTTGAACTGGCGCGCCTCGCGCATCAACGCCCGCAGGATCTCGTAACAGGTGGTCTGGGCGGTTTTGATCTGGCCCCGCCCCTGGCAGGTGGGACAGGGCTCGCAGAGCACCCGGGTCAGGCTTTCGCGTGTGCGCTTGCGCGTCATTTCCACCAGCCCCAGGGAAGTGAATCCATTGATGGTCATGCGCGTGCGGTCCCTTGCCAGGGCCTTTGACAGTTCCGCCAGGACCGCTGCCTTGTGTTCCTGGCTGTCCATGTCGATGAAGTCCAGGATGATGATGCCGCCCAGGTTGCGTAAACGGAGTTGCCTAGCGATGGTCTGGGCCGCCTCCAGGTTGGTCTTGAAGATGGTCTCGTCGAAAGTGCGGCCGCTGGTGAAGCTGCCGGTGTTGACGTCGATGGTGGTCAGCGCCTCGGTCTGATCGACGATCAGATAGCCACCGGATTTCAAATCCACGCGCCGGCCCAGGGCCTTCTCGATCTCGTCCTCCACGCCATAGAGATCGAAAAGCGGCCGCTCTGCGACATAGTGGCTGATCTTGCCCGCCACGTTGCGGGTGAACTCCTCGGCGAAAGCATCCATGCGCTGGAAGGTCTCGCGGGAATCCACCAGGATACGCGTGGTTTCCGAAGTAGAGAAATCCCGCAGCACCCGATGCGCCAGGTCCAGTTCCTGGTAGATCAGGGCCGGACCGGGGCGGTTTTCCGAGCGGGCCTGGATGGCGTCCCACAGGGTATGCAGGTATTCCACGTCGGCGGCGAGCTCACCGTCCTCGGCCATGTTGGCCATGGTGCGGATGATGAAGCCGCCATGCTGGTCCTGGGGCAGGACGCGGGTCAGGCGCTCACGCAGCAGTTCGCGCTCGCTCTCGTCTTCGATTTTTTGAGAGATGCCGATGCGGGTTTCCTGGGGCAGATACACCAGGAAGCGGCCGGCCATGCTGATCTGGGTGGACAAGCGGGCCCCCTTGGCGCCGATGGGATCCTTGATCACCTGCACCAGAATGCTTTGCCCCTCGTGCAGCACCTTTTCGATAGGGCGTGGACAGTTGTCGCAGCGTGCCTCGACGATATCGCCGACATGCAGGAAGGCGGCCCGGTCCAGGCCAATATCGATAAAGGCCGACTGCATGCCCGGCAATACGCGGCTCACCTTGCCCAGATAGACATTGCCCACCAAGCCGCGCTGGCTGGTACGCTCGATGTGCAATTCCTGCACCGCGCCCAGATAGATGACCGCCACCCGGGTTTCCTGGGGGGTCACGTTGATGAGTATTTCCTCGCTCATAAGATTTCAAAGCCCACGGTTTTCAACAATTCGGAAGTCTCATAGAGAGGCAGCCCCATCACGCCGGAATAGCTACCCGAGAGGTGTTGGATGAAGAGGGCAGCACGGCCTTGGATGCCATAGCCACCGGCCTTGTCGAAAGCCTCCCGGCTGGCGAGATAGGCATCGATCTCTGCCTCGCTCAGTGCCTTGAAGGTGACCACGCTTTCGGAGTGGCAAACACGGATCAGTCCAAGATAAGCCGCCGCAACCCCAGTGAGGGCGGTATGGGCGCGGCCAGAATAGCGGCGCAACATGGCTGCCGCCTCGGCGGCCGACGCGGGCTTGCCGAGAATATGGCCATCCAGGGTGACCGTGGTATCCGCCGCCAGGATGGGCCAGGGCGGCAACTTGCGCCCGCTTTGCGCCTTGACGCCGGCTTCCGCTTTGGCCTGGGCCAGGCGCAGGACATACTCCAGCGCCGGTTCATCCGGCAAGGGGGTCTCGTCGACATCGGCGCGTAGCGGCGCCACACGCAGCGGCAGCAGCGTCGGTTCCAGGCCGACTTGACGCAACAATTCCAGGCGGCGCGGCGACTGTGAAGCCAGGTATAGGTGTCTTGAGGAAGACGGTTTCATGATGGGCGAGTGTACCCGGTAATGTCGCCCCCCCGTCCGCAGCCTTCCGACGGAACCGAGCCTCCAATAACGCTATTCGCGATGGTAGGGATGGTGGTTGAGCAGGCTTACCGCCCGATACAACTGTTCCGCCAGCAAGACCCGGGCCATGGCGTGGGGCAAGGTGAGGCGGGAAAGGGCGAGCGTCATCTCCGCCCGTGCCAGAACGGCGTGAGCAAGGCCGTCGGCGCCACCGATCACCAGGCAGGTGTCCTGGCCGGAGGCCATCCAGCGTGCCAACAAGTCCGCCAATTCGCGCGTGGTGACTTGTCGGCCATGCTCATCCAGGGCCACCAACCGGCTCCCTGCCGGCTGCTTGTCCAGCAGGCGCGCAGCCTCGGCCTGTCTGAGCACATCCGCCGCCTGTCCGGCACGCTTCTCTGGCTTGATCGCCACCAACTCGACACGGGCTTCCCGAGGCATCCGCTTGAGATACTCGGCGGTAGCCGTCTCCGCCCAGCCGGGCATCTTGTCGCCGACGGCGAGAATAGTCAGGCGCATTGGCACCCCCCAACCCGGGTCTGTAGCAAGCCTTCCCGAATCGAAGCGACCCCGGTAATCAGGGCAATCGACGTGATCAACGCAATGCGCATGCAAGGACTATATCGCGGAGAGGAAAAATCTTCCCGAGGGCCGCCAAACCTCTTTACAACAAGTATTTCGATCCCTAGAATGCGCGCTCTCTTGTGGGGGTATAGCTCAGCTGGGAGAGCGCTTGCATGGCATGCAAGAGGTCAGCGGTTCGATCCCGCTTACCTCCACCACCAGTCGAGAAGGTCGGGTTCGCCGGGCCTTCGGCCTGAAAAGTCCCTATCGTCTAGAGGCCTAGGACATCGCCCTTTCACGGCGGTAACCGGGGTTCGAATCCCCGTGGGGACGCCAGAAAATCAAAGGCTTAGTGAGAAATCACTAAGCCTTTTGTGCTTCTAAGTGCCATATTCCGCCATGATTTCAGCACAGGAATAGCACAGCATTTCCAGCATCAGAGTCGCAATCCGGCAACGGTGTTTTGCAGGTAACCGGGGGCCAAGTGGGCATAGCGTTCCGTGGTGGTGAAGTGGGCATGTCCGGCCAGAATCTGGACCGTCCGCAAGGGCACACCCTTCATGACCAGGTGGCTTATGAAGGTGTGTCGCAGGGTATGCAAAGACCCGTCCAGGCTGGCCCGCGCGGCATCGTGCAGGAAGGCCCTGGAGAGCGATTCCGGCCTGATCCTGGGCAAGACCCTATCCCCATCTCTTTTGAACGCTTCCAGGGCCTCACGCGCCCCTTCGCTGAGTGGCACGATGCGCCACTTGCCAGACTTGGTGCGTTCATCTTCTGTGGACAGCACCCGGATTTCTTCGTGCCCCACGTCCGCCCACCTCAGCTGCAAAGCCTCCCCGCGTCGAATGCCGGTGTTGGCCATCAGCCGCCAGACGTGGGGCCGGTCCGGGCTGGCTCGGTAGATCAACTGTAGCTCTTCGGCGGAGTAGAAGCGTTCCGGCCCGCTGTTCAGTTGCTTGGGCTCGCTGACGAAATGGATGGGGTTGCTCCGAATTCGCCCCCACTCAATGGCCTTGTTCAGGATGGCCTTGAGAGTGCGAATCTCCTTCCCCACCGTGGCTGCTGCGGCGGTTTTCTGCCGATCGAATTTGAACTGTTCCGCCAGCTGGGGCGTGATCATGTCCAAGGGGGTGAACGCGAAGGCCGGCACGAGATGTTGCCGAACCAGTTGCTCGATGCGGTAGAAACTGGCCGGGTGTTCCGACTGGTGCCAGAGCAGGTATTCCCGCGCGAATTGCCCAAACATCACGACCCTGGAGAAGCCCGCCATGTTGAGAATCTTCGCGCCGGTGGAAAGTTCAAGCTCCTTCGCCTTGAGGATGGAGCGGGCATCTTTTTCGGAGAGAACCCCTATCTTGCCGATGGCCTTGCGGTGCTGCCCGGCTTCATCCGACCAGTTGAGCACCCAGGATTCCCCGCGCCTGTTGAGTGTTGCCATACAGTCTCCATCGCCCGCTGGATATCCACCTTACGGTAAACCTTCTTGCCCATGAAGGTGAACGGGAAGATACCAAATCCCGCCGCATGCTCTCGAAATTGCGAGTGGCTGACGCATGCATAGTGGGCCGCCTCTACCTCGGTCAGGTAGTCCTTGCCCAATAGATTGATGTTCGATGCGTCAGCCATACCAGGGGATCAGCCCTTGAAGTATCCGCCCGTCTTGGCCCGGATGGCGGCCCGGCGCGGGTTGCCGTGTTGGGGCTTGCCCACCCGCTGGAGCATGGCCGGGTTAAGCCTGGCCACTAGGCGGCGCAGCCTCAGCAGGTTGATGGAGACAACGTTCTTGCCCGTCAGGATGGGCTTGATGGGTGGGCGGGCTTTCATGCGGCTTTCTCCAGTCTCGCCGGGGTGGCGTTGAAGGGAATGACCTGGGCGGTCCTGATGCTGGCCAGCAGGCCGTCCAGGCGGTCTTGCATGGCCTCAAGCTCGCGGGTGACACCCTGGTCCCGGTACATCTGCCTGATGCGGTTGTTCTCGGCTTCGAGGGCCGCGATTTCTTCTCTCAGTTGGGCGGACTGTTGCCGGTGGGCATCCAGCTCGCCGCGCAGGAACACCAGGGCGGTGAAGTCTTCCGGCCTCACCTCCAGGCGGCCCACCTCGGGGGAAACGAAGCGCCCATCCTGGCCGATGAACCAGCCGTCCCATTTGGCGTTACTCAGGCGGTGGTCGGTGGACTCAAACACGATCCGCAGCAGTTCGAAGGCCATGAAGGGGACCAACTTGTTTCCCCGCTCCCATGCCTGATACTCGCGCAGCTTGACGCGCAGATAGGCGGCGGCCTGAGCCTGGGTGATGGCCAGGCAGTGCCGGCGCAAGTGTTTGAGGTTGGCCGGCCCCACGGTGAGCCTTTGGGACTGTTGGACCCACAGGGGGTGGTAACCGGGGAAGGCATCCTCGATGGCCAGGTCGGCGGGCTCGATGGCCTGCATCCAATAGGCCCAGCGGGTCTTGTTGCTGGGGCCTACCGGCGGCTTTCTTGGCTTGTTCGTCTTGCGGTTAGAATCTCTCGCAGCCATGTTGATGTTCACTCATCAGCTCGGTCAGCCAGGCCGGGGGATGGTGGTCCCCCGGCCCCGGCGATTTCTCATCCTGGCGTTCTCATCATCCCGATCGGCTTCATGCCGTCCTGGTAGTACTTCACCAGAGGAGCCTCCCACCAGAAGGCCCCGGAATCCGTAGGTCGTCTTCCTTTGAGTTCCTCAAGAAGCTGGCGCACACCGGGCCAGCCCCCACGCTCCGCTGCGGCCAATACCTGCCCACGGGCGTTGTGGGACAGCACCAGTCCCCAATCGTCTCCATTGAGGGTTCCCATCAGTTCGGTTTCTGCTTTGCGGGCTTCCTGGGCCTCGGCTTCGGCGAGGATCTCTTCGTCGGACTTCTCAGCGCCCAGGCCCAGCTTTTTCCGGAGGCCAGGGCTCCAATAGAGTTGACGCTTGCCCTTGAAGGCGTTGACGTATTCCACGAACAACGCGCCGGCCTGGTCGTCGCCGTTCATGCTGTCTTCGAGTAGCTGGAAAGGGGTGCGGCTGGCTTTCTGCCGGCCTTTCTTCACCGGGGATTTCGTGAGTTCATGGGCGGCCGTCCAACCGGCCTGGATCGGTTCCTTGCCGAACTTGGCCACATACTCGGCGGCATAGTCGCCGCCCCGCACGTCGAAGCCATGCTCGTTGATCTGGCCCAGCCCGGCATCGTGAACCGCCTTGGCCCAAAGGTCGTGGGCTTGCGCCACCACATCGACGGCATCCTCATGAGGGCCGACGAACAGCAGCAGGTGGACATGGGGATGCCACCCGTTTTCCCCGTGGGTCACTTCCAGGGCGCGGACGCTGCCGATCCAGCCCACCGACTCCAGCAGTCGCCGGAAGCGGCGCATCGCCGTGACCTTGTTCAGCGCTTTGGCCAGCCCCTTGAGCAGGCCCTTGAGGTCGTCGTTCCGCTCATGGGGAAAGGTCAGAGACATGAGCAGCATCTTCCCGCCCTTCATGGCATGCAGGGCTACGGCGGTTTGAAGTTCGGCCCGGCGCTCCTCGGTCACCCGGTGGGCGCAGACCGGGCAGGCCCAGACGCTCTTGCACGTGGCTAGGTTGGCGAAGTGGGCCTTGCCGGTGGCCTTGTCCAGGTAGATGTCCACGCCCGGCGCGGTCTCGCGGTAACCCACGGTCCGGCCGCAGGACGCCAAGCCCCGGTATTCCGGCAACAGCTTTTGCGCTTGGCGTTGCAGGGTGTAGCGGCCACTCTTGGCCAGCCGGGCACGCTCCTTCGAGGCTTCATCGGCCCCCGCCTTGGCAGCGGATTTCTCGAATGACGCGGGGGAACTGACAGCAGATTTTCCTTTAGTACGTACCAAGAAACAGCGATTCGCCTCCGGCGACAGCCCGCGCGCTCATTTCCAGCCCTCCGCTTCCGCCTCTTCCTGGTGGCGAACAGAGAAGTCCATGCTGTGGGTCGCCTTGATATGGGCGGCAAAGTGGATCGCGCATTCCTGGTGGAAACGCTGGGCGGTGGCCCTGGCCAGGTCCTCCTGGGCGAACTTGATCCCGCCTTCATCGGAGGACACCAGATAACCCCAGACGGGGTGGAAAAGGACATGCGCCCCGGCCTGGCAAACGTGGTCTGGCGCAGAGTCATGAAGCAGATGGGGTGCCTTGCGGCGCAGCCAGCGACGTTGGGCGCGATTCACAGTCCACGTCCTTCCAGGTCACGCACCCAGCGCTTGAAGCGGGCGGCTGTCGCCTTGATGGCCTTCTGCTGTTCGGCCTTGAGTTCGTCCCAGGTTCTGCCCTCCAGGTAGTCGGGCAGGCTGGCGGTAGTCAGAAAAAAACGGCGCTCGTGAAAATCCAGGTGCAAGTCCCAGAAACCGCGCATGGGGTCTTGTTCGTGGTTCAGGATGGCCCAGCACGCAGCCAGGCCGGCGGCGGCAGGTGTGCCCGTGGTGGCAGGCATGGCGGGCTCCTCAGCGGTCGGCGGGTTGGTTCTGGGTACGCTTGAGGGCGGCCATCAGGGCGACGGCGGCCAGGATGGCGAGGAGGAATCCGCCCCCCTTGCCGCTGTCGCCGATCTTGGCCAGGGGGTTGATGGGCAGCGGCTTCATGCTTCCACCTCCTCCGGCTCACCCTCGATCTCGGGGGCCGGCGCTTCGGTGGCCAGGGCGGCGCGCTTGGCATTCACCAGGTCGTCGTAGTGGGACAGCATGAAGGTGGCGATGGAGTCGGCCTTCACCTTCTCGCCGTCGAACAGGTTCCAGCCGGTGAGCAGGCGGAACAGGACGAAGTTCTCCGCCAGCAGGGCGTAGACCTCGCGCAAGTCGGCTTCCGTCTCCGCGCCGAAGCCGCTCTCGGTGCGGTCGAAGAAGCCGGGCTCGGTGGTGGGCTTGTTGAACAGGGCGGCGATGCGGTCCTCGTTCGCGTCCATGCGGGTGAGGAACTCATCCACCAGGGCCGGGGGGATGTCCCGATCCACGAAGAAGCACTGCCGTTGCTCGATATGGACCTGGGGCAGCGTGGCCATGCCGGACAGGCGGCCGGGGGCCGGCGCGGGGGTGGAAAGGCTGGATGGTTCGCCGCCGGCGGCGTATTCGATGGCCAGCTTGTCAGCGGCGATGCCCTTGCCGGTGAAGTAGTCCACCAGGGCGGCTTCGAATTCCTGGGAAGGGTTCAGCTTCCCGGACTCGAACATCTTCACGTAGGAAGCGGAGAAGCCGATTTGCTGGGCCAGGCCCGTCTGGGTCAGGCCCTGGGCGCGGCGGTGGTAGCGGCAGGCACTGCGGGTGATGCGGTCCATTTGGGGCAACTCCATAAAGATGGAAAATACACCCCAAAAGATATACGTCGTACTACACCAGGTCAACCCATACGGATTGAAAAAATATCTCTAAAGATTATTTCCTATGTAAATTTCTTGATCTCTGTCAACTTCTGTCGCCAAATCCACTCGTTGCCATCCTTGGCATCCGGGTCCAACTCCTTGAAGCCCTCCACTTCACCCCAGAACTCAATAAGCTTCTTAGCCAACCTTACGGCACCTTTTGCTTGGTCTAGTCGATCGACCCCAAGCAACAACCATTCAGGTTGAACATATAGCGCTTCGCAGAGGATACGAAGCTCACGCGCTCCCGGTAGCACCGGCCTGCCATCCACGCCCTTCTCATAACGGGCAACCATGGCAGACGTCAGTCCTTTTTTCTCACCCCAGTAGTCACACCGTGCCGTCAGCCGGGCCAACTCTTCATAGTTCAGGCGCAACTCCTCACGCCGCGCCCTAATCCTCTCTCCAATCCCTTCCTCCGGCGGGGGATAACTGGCGGGAACGGATTGGCTACCGGATTGAGTACCTTCCTGGTCAACGGCCGGGGCCGAAACCTGGTCAGGCAAGGAGGTGGTTTTTTTCTTCGGCATCGCGTGCAAACCTAGATTTGATGCGGGTTGGCGGGCAGCTTACCCCGCCTCGCCACCCTGGGCAATCCTATGGCAACTCGGCCAAGGTATCCCGGATAACCTGCTCTTGCCGGTGTGTGGTGTCATCGGCAGCCGCCGCACAAGCGAGCAAGTCCTTGAGCATGTCGGGGGGCAGTTTGCCCTTCTTTTCGATGGCCCCGTTCTTCACCTTGGCCTTGAAGTCTGTGACATCGAGATCGACCAGGTAGTCCAGGCAAACCCAGGTATCCAGGTTGAACAATCCACGCCCTACAGGAATGAAGAAATTTGGGTCTGGCTCATCGTTGTGACAGCCATAGTTCCAACTCTTTCTTTGTGGGTTGGACGTGGTCCTGGCCACGATGTAGTCATCCGATAGCGCCAAGCCAAGGATGATGAAGAGCTTGCCTTTCGTGCCCCCGTCCGGGAACCGAAAGTGGGGATCGAAGAAGACAGCCCCGAGCAGCGGGAACATGCTGCTCAGTCGGCGTAGTGAACCTGAAGGGCCGCGTACTCTTTGGCCTTCTCAATGATGGCGGGGGCGTTCTCATCATCAAGCGCCAGCTCATAGGGGATCAGTTCATAGGCCCCAGCCCCATCGGCATAGACACGGTCCCACACCCCGTTTTCCGCATGGGTGAGGTCTACCATCTGCTGTGCTGTCTTGGTCTTGTGTTCGTCGGCGATGGCCCCCAGAAGACGTATTTCGCGCTTGCTGAAATGGCTGGGATCGAAGCCTCGCTTCGGGACGATCTTCAGCATGGGGTAATCGATCATCCGCGTGGCCTTGATGTCGATGGCTTCGAGCAGGTCTTCGGCTGGAGCGTCGAACTCTTCAAAAAAGCGACTTGGGACGGGGCCAAGCTGAATCGCGCGGTACTGCGATCCTGTGACGCTTCGCCCGGTCAGTTTGTAGTGTTCGAAGTCGAGGAGGAAGAGGAGCTTGAACAGTTTGGTCTTGCCGCAGTACTTGGTGTTCTGGGCGAAGTAGATGATGGCGTTGAGGAGCTTTTCGCGTTCGTGTGTCTTGATCATGGTCTTGTCCCCGCCGCGTGTTCGGGGGCGAATTATGCGGGAAACTCGTTTCAACCTGATAGCGGAATTGAACAAAGTCAACCTCAAGAATTCCCCGTCTGTCGCAAGCTGACAAATAGCACAGTCTCAGCGCAGAAAGATGACAACCACATGATCTTTATGGATGTCTATGCGCCCTTTCACGGCGGTAACCGGGGTTCGAATCCCCGTGGGGACGCCATCAATTCCCCACTACTGACAGCAATGCGGTAGTGGATTTCGCCCTGAAACGTGGATGGATCGAGAGTGATCCGCTCGGTCAGTCCGCGCACGAAGTCACCCAGCAGTTCCGGCGGCATGGCCGGCATGTCTTCCGCCAGGCCGGCGAGCATGACGCGCACGTCAGACTCTTTGACCCGCCGCAATTCCTGGGCGCGGTGCGCTTCCTCTCGCACAGCTTCGGCCCTCTCGATCAGCCTGCCCCGGTCCGCTTCGATTTTCTCGATCTTCCGCAACAGCGCATCCGGGGATGTGGTTTCCGTGAGCAGGTCGGTAAGCCGGGAGGTCTGGCGATCCAGAGCGGCGATGTCCTGTTCGATCTTCTCCAACTGGCGGGCTTCGCCACCCGGCGCGGCGGCATCCTTTGCCTTGGCCAGGATGGAGTGGATGAAGGCCGGCGACAGCAGGTCGGCCGCGATGCGCTCCATGATGGATCGGTCCACCACTTCCGCCTTGATGTTCTTCCGGCCGCACCGGTAATTGCCGGCGTTACCGTGCCAGGGCGTTCCGTCCGGCGACTCCAGCACCCCGGAGAGCAGATAGGCGGCTTTCGGCTTGGCGTAGCGCTTGGCGCGCCCGGCTTCCAGTCGGGCCAGGATGGCTTCGGCTTCCGCGTCCGATATCAGCGGCTCATGGGTATCCCGCTGGATGATCCACTCCGCACGCGGCCGGCGCTTCGGCTGGCCCGGCCGTTCACTGAGTTGCCCCCAGACCGTGTGCCCGGCATAGGTCAGGGCGTTCCACTCGATCCCCACCAGGCCGGAAGAAGTGAGCGCAATCCCGGCCTGTTCCGCCGCCCTGACTGCCGGCGTGCCCCTGGCGCGTGCCTTGAGGTAGGCGGCGATCCCCGGCCCTGTCGCGGCATCTTGGACAAGCCTGGACTTTGTGACTGGCGCACCGTCGCGCATGGCCCCGGTTTCGATGTGTTCCAGGCGGTAACCATAGGGCGCGCGCCCACCGGCCCGGTATCCCTGGCGGACGTTTTCCGCCATGCCGGCCATGCCCTTCTCCCGGCTCATGAGGCTGTGCACTTCATCCATGGCCTGGAGCACGGAATCCAGTATGACTTGGGAGATAGGGTCAACCTCGGGCACCTTGGCGAAGACAATATCCACCCCCAGCTTGCGGCACTCGTGACGGAATGCCTCGGCGATGTAACGCCGTCGCGCGATGCGGGAGGTATCCAGGGCCAGCACCACGGTCCATTTCCGCGCCCGGTCCTTCAAGGCGCAGATCAGGGCCTGGAAGCCTGGCCGCTGGTCCGTGCTGCCAGACTCGACGGCATCGGAGAATTCTTCCACCACCACCAGGCCGCGCGATTGCGCGAGTCCGGTCAGTTCGCGCCGTTGGGCGTCGAGGCTGATGTCGTGGCGGTCTTTGCTGCTGCGGAGATAGAGGGCGGCGCGGCGCATGGGGACACCAGGTGCAGGTGTGGGGGTTGATTCTGGACGCGCGCCAGCAGCAGCGGCAAGAGCAGTTCCGCCGCCAGGTCTGGCGATGGAGCGTTTGCCGCTGTAATGGTGAGGCGGGAAGGCGCGCGTGGCATGCCTGGATCAGCCCTTGCAATGTCCGCCCGTCTTGGCCCGGTTGGCAGCCCGGCGCAGGTTGCCGTGTTGCGTCTTGCCCATCCTGGCTACCATGGCGGGGTTAAGCCTGGCCACTAGGCGGCGCAGCCTCAGCAGGTTGATGGACACCACGTTCTTTCCCCTCAGGATGGGCTTGATGGGTGGGCGGGCTTTCATGCGGCTTTCTCCAGTCTCGCCGGGGTGGCGTTGAAGGGAATGACCTGGGCGGTCCTGATGCTGGCCAGCAGGCCGTCCAGGCGGTCTTGCATGGCCTCAAGCTCGCGGGTGACACCCTGGTCCCGGTACATCTGCCTGATGCGGTTGTTCTCGGCTTCGAGGGCCGCGATTTCTTCTCTCAGTTGGGCGGACTGTTGCCGGTGGGCATCCAGCTCGCCGCGCAGGAACACCAGGGCGGTGAAGTCTTCCGGCCTCACCTCCAGGCGGCCCACCTCGGGGGAAACGAAGCGCCCATCCTGGCCGATGAACCAGCCGTCCCATTTGGCGTTACTCAGGCGGTGGTCGGTGGACTCAAACACGATCCGCAGCAGTTCGAAGGCCATGAAGGGGACCAACTTGTTTCCCCGCTCCCATGCCTGATACTCGCGCAGCTTGACGCGCAGATAGGCGGCGGCCTGAGCCTGGGTGATGGCCAGGCAGTGCCGGCGCAAGTGTTTGAGGTTGGCCGGCCCCACGGTGAGCCTTTGGGACTGTTGGACCCACAGGGGGTGGTAACCGGGGAAGGCATCCTCGATGGCCAGGTCGGCGGGCTCGATGGCCTGCATCCAATAGGCCCAGCGGGTCTTGTTGCTGGGGCCACAGGCACGGGGCTTCGCGGTTTTCTTCCGTAGTGCCGGGGTAGAATGCGTACTTGCCATGTTCAACTCTGAATTGAGCTTGGCAGGCGGCCAGGGTGTTGCAGCACCCGAACCGCCACCTTAGAACATCAAGCGAATAGCTTCGCCGGCTTCACAAACTCTGCTTTGACGGCGGAGAGAGTCGGCTTTCCATCGGCCCCGGCACGTGAGCGGAAATCCATCTGATACACAGCCGGTGCGCCGCCTTTCCTGACGGCATCAAACACCTCAACAGTGCTGATGATCTTCATCGGCTTGGCCCCGATACTTACGTCGGTTGCTTCGTCCTGGTAATCGCTCAGGTAATGCAGAGTCGAACCGCGGCGGGTGATCTCGCCGGTCTTCTCATCGGTGATGGCCCATTTATTGGCGGACAACACAAGAACTTGTTCCATTTGGAACTCCTTTCGGGATGGCCTTAGGCGGCCAATTTCAGAAAATCGCGGTCAACGATGAACGCGGGTTTTTCACGCACCCGCCCCACACAGAGGCGTTGGCTTGCGCGAACCGGGGCGAACTCGAAGTTGTTGCTGTCGAGGACGCGAATGAGCTTCACATCGGTGTTGTTCCAGGACACGCCGGAAGCCACCAACTGGCTGCGGTTCCGGTAGAAGACGGACTTGCTGTATTGCCTCTTGCAGGCAATTTCCCCATGGCTCGACAGTTGACACCAGAAGCCATGCAGGCGATTTCCTGCGGTGTCGCCATAGGTATCGATCAGACGCTCGTGAACGGCTTTGCTGAGGCGAACGGTGTGCATACCCGATTTCCCTTCTTTCAGAAGCCGCTGGATTTCATGGTCGTGGACGCCCATAAGGTAGGCGTCCGACACCTCATCCACGCGCGGCTGGTGGTTGAAATCGAAGTCCAGCTTGTCGGCGTGTATCTCCACCTCGACGCGAAGCCGGTTGTTGGCCAGGCGCTGAAGTGCCTTGATCTTGCGTTCCACCCAAGCCCTGTTTTGCTCCGGGGCATGGGGAAATTTCTGGCGGCGGTACTGGCCAAAGAAGTGCTTCAGGCGGGTCCGATCGTGTTCGGCGAACTCGGACCCCTTGTGATAAAGCTTCACCGTCGTGGTACTGCCGGGGAAATAGATGGCGTGATCGCCATATTTCTGAGCCTTCCGGCGCGGAAACTGGGCCGTGTAGATGCCCCGGAAATACTCGATGATGGCGGCCATGGGCAGTGCATAATTTTCGGCACAGTCCACCCGGCGAACGATCCAATGCCGGGCCGGCATGAGTTCCACGCCCAGGATGTCTTCAATCAATTCGACCAGGGCTTGGCAGGTGGCCAGGAAATAGGTTGGCGCTCCGTAGACGTTCTGGCCGTTCAAAGCCTTCGCAGCCGAGCACTCCAGGATCAAGTAGGGCTCGCAGGGACGAAGCTCCGGCCGTCCGTTCTTGTTGCTGACCCACTCTTCCCGCATGGGGCGCACACTGATTCGGGCATCCCATGACCCGGAAAGCTCCCCTGTGGTGATTTCGTACAACACTTCGCCAGATCGCAGGTCAATTCCCCGGCGTTGGATGCTGTGTTGTTCGACCTTGCGCATGATGGCCTCTGAAACAGGGGGAGATTTCAGCTTGATGGTGTCGAGTCCCATCAGCAGGCTTTCGAAAATGTCGGAGTCCCAAATTTGGGACTCATAGGCGGTGCTACTACGCCTGCGCCAAAAAAAGAGGGGGTCGGACGGGTAGCGAAAAAATTGGGAATTTGGGGCCGGCTTCCGCCGAAAACCACCACCAGGCCACCGGCCGTGCCCGGCGTGGATGTCCGCGCGCCGGATGACGGCGCGCCCCTGCGGGCGGCTTGCGCCGGGACAGCATCCACGCCGTGAAACGGCGGCTGGCTGGCCACGGCCCCAGGTTCGGCAATGAAGGGCGCAGTCCATACCGTCCAAGCCTCCCCCCGCCTCAGTGGCATGTCACCACCCCGGCGGACGAGGCCAGAGACTCAGCCGCCACCAGGTCGAAGCGCCGGACAAACTGGCGCTTGGCCTTGGCGGCCACCCTGGGCGCGGCGTGGGCACAAAACAGGTCGAAATGGGCTTCGTCCAGGAAGGGCACGCCCGCAGCGTCCAAGCGCACGAAGTGCCCCGTCTTGGGGCTCTGGATGGCGAAATAGGTCTTGCACATGGGGAAACTCTCAGGTGTTGCCCGACTTGGCCTGTTTCGCCTGAATGGCGATGGCCAGGGCGGTGAGGGTGCCCAGCACGATCAGCACGGAGGCCGGCGGCATCTTGCCGGGGACGATCAGGGGGACGGGGCATTTCATGCGGCCTCCCCTTCGATCAGCAGGCCGGCTCGCGGGGGCGTGGCCTCGGCTTCGGCGGCTTCCCCGGCGGGTGCGGCCTTGGGTGTCAAAACGCCAGCCATGCCGCCCAGCGATCCGGCCAGCAAGCCGGCCACGATGCCGGCAACGTCCTTCGCCTCGCTGGTGGGCGGCGTGGCGTCCAGTCCGTCTAGGACGATCAGGGCGCGGCCTTGCAGGTGGCGGAAGAGAATGTGGTTCTCCGCCATGAGGCCGTAAACCTCTTGCAGGTCGTTCTGAGTCTCTTCGCCCCAAGGGTTGAAGAAGCCGGTTTGCACGGGCTTGACCAGGAGGGTGCGGATTTTTTGGTCGTTGGCGTCCATTCGCTCCAGGGCGGCGGTGATCTGCTCGCAGTCCAGGGCCGGCGACAAGGCGAAGTGGCGCACGCACAGCAGGGCGCGGGCCATGTCTTCGCGGTTGTCCAGGTCGGAGAGGGTGGGGGCGGCCTGGGGGGCGGGTTCATCGTCCTGGCCAGGTGCATCGAACTCCAGGCCCTTGGCCTCGAAATACTCGCGCAGGCGTTGCAGCAGGTCGGGTTGCAGGTTGCGGCTGCCGGCCCGGAACTCGGAGAGGTATTGCCGGTTGATGCCTACCTCGCGGGCCACTTCGGCCACGTTGGAGCGGATGGCTTGCAGAGACGCCGCGAAGTCGGCGGCGGTGAAGATGGGGGCGGGGGTGGTGGTGATGGCCATACAGTATCCGTTTCATAAGTGGTCACATGACCATTAATGACAACATACTGCATCACACATAACAGGTCAAGTGACCAGATATGAAAATTCAATAGACAACAAAAAACCGGGTTTCCCCGGTTCTTACGTTTGATCGCGGACGGTTGCTTTACCCCTCCGCTTTCGATTTCTCCATCTTCGCCCTTAGCCGCTCTTGAAACTCTTGTAGCTTCTCAGGGTCGTTTGCTGCTGCTGTCAGTTCGGCCATCTTCGTGGGATCGCCGCCTAATTCAGCCATCGTTTCCACCATTGCCTTTAGGCTGAAGAAGGCGTTCTTGTCTCGTGCCTCAACAAGCCCACCGATCAGCGTCAGCAGTGCTGCACGTTCCTCTACACCCAGAACAGCGGTAACTATCGGTATCAGAAACATGCTCATGGCTACTCCTGCCATGGGATTTCGCGCCGACAGCTTCACCAATTCTGCCAATCCCTGAGACTCCGCAAACGGTTGTTCCATGCCGAAAATCAGGCGATTCGGACTCACCTTCAGGGCCTCACAAATCAGCCGAATTTCCCTTACACCAGGCCTTGTTCGGCCTGCCTCATATCCAAAAAGCACAGTACGAGATAGCCCTGTGGCTCGGGCCAAGTCACTGATTGTCAAGCGTCTACGCTCCCTGGCACCCTTGATTTCATATGCCACGGGATCGATGTCTTTAATGCCTGGCTTAGCCTGTTCCGGAGTGTCCGGCGCGGCGGATTGACGGTGTTTTTTCATGTCAGTCGGCGACCTTCAATCCTCGCAAACCCGTGTAAAACCGGCGTCTGACGGTGATTCCAGGGTGAGCCCGAATTTCTCCATCAAGTCCATCCAGTCCTCCCCGTAGATTTGATGTTCCTCCCATTCTTCGCCGTCTTGTTCACTCAAGAATTCGACGGTGACTTGATAGATGGGCTGCTCTGGCTCCCACAGGGGTTCGACGGCCTTTACCCTTATTGGGCCTGCCTCACTGGTGTAAGTCGCTCCTTCGATGGGCAACACAACCCGGCGCGGCGGCTCAACCGGCGCATCATCCGCATCCCCAAAGTCGAGCGGCACAATCCATGCGTGGACAGCATCGCTGGCAATCTCCGACACGGTTTTCCCCTGCCTGTCCGCTTCGGCCTGAAGAGCGGCCATCAGGTCGGGGGCGAGTTCGATCATGTGGCCTTCATATTTGATGTGGGTTAGCAGGCAGGTTACCCCGCCCCGCCAACCTGAGCAAACCGACTATGACGTGAGCCGGTCTAACCCTGCTTCCCACGCTTGAACCAAAGGCCCTGCAGGAGCATCCAGTTGCATAGCTGAGGAGTTCACTTGGGGAATGCCGCAACGAGCAGTGTTGCCATGATGCACTTGTTGCTGGTTATTTCTCCTGCAGGAGAATCCTCATTGAGTTACCTACAGGTAGTACCTATAATTTTTATAGGTATGACTATGGTGTGATATCGGTGTGACACAGGCGCCACTACCCTTCAAGTTGTCTTCCGTTGCTGCGCTCCGACTGATCCGCGAGACGGCAAAGGACTCTTCGCGGGTGATCGTCACCTCTCACGCCAGGCAACGAATGCGAGAGCGAAAGGTCACTCTGCCCCAGGTGCTGAATTGCTTGCAGAAAGGGCAGATGGCGGAAGGGCCGGCGCGCGATGTTCACGGTAACTGGACCTGCGCGATCCGATGGAAGCATGCAGGGGATTTTTTGAAGGTGGCGGTGGCCATTAAACAGGACCCGGCAACGGGACAAAAGTTAATTGTCATCACGGTGATGTATGAAGACTGAGCTCTATCACTACTTGGAATCCGGCCTTCGGAACATCTGGCTGGCCAATGGCTTCACCGTCCACGAAACCGAGTATGGGCGGGGCATCGCCATTGCCGACGTGGATGGTCTTCACAAGGCCATCGCCCTCAACCTGGTGCGCAACAAGCCGCGCCTGACCGGGGCTGAGTTCCGTTACCTGCGCAAGGAACTGGGCCTATCCCAGGCGGCACTGGGCAAGCTGTGGGGATATGAAGCCCAAAGTATCGCCCTGTGGGAGAAGCGCGGCCGGGTGCCACTGATCGCCGATCGCTTCATCCGGGTCTACTATCGCGAAGCCGCCGAGGGAAACGCCCATATCGCCGATACCATCGAGCGCCTGAACGACATGGATATCCGGCAGGACGACCGCTTGGTGTTTGAAGAGACCCAGGGCATGTGGCAGGCGAAAGCCGCTTGATTCACCCTACGGGGTTGGTTATTTGACAGCTCGTCGTCTTACCGGCCGGACGCCCCAACCTGTGGAAATTTCAATTGTGGGGAATTGCATGGCACGCCGTGGGGACGCCAGCAAACGAAGGCCCGCTGCAATGCGGGCCTTTTTCGTTGCGAGCCTCAGTTCTCTCGGACAGGCAGCAAGAAAAACCCCGGCTTGCGCCGGGGGCCATGACGGAAACGGCGGCTCGCGCCGCGCGTCAATCTCTTCAGTTCAGGATGCGCAGTTCCACACGCCGGTTTTTGGCGCGGCCCCCCGCAGTGGCATTGTCGGCGAGAGGCTGACCTTCGCCGTAGCCCTTGGCAGCCAAGCGGCTGACATCCACTCCCTTGCCCACAAAATAGTCCATCACTGCCTTGGCGCGGCGCTGGGACAGATCCAGATTGTGCCGGTCACTGCTACGGCTGTCCGTGTGTCCGGCAACTTCCACCTTCATCCCCGGATAGCGCTTCAGCACAGCGGTCGCCTCATCCAGTATGGAGATGGCTTCCGGACGCAGGGTGGCCTGGTCATTGTCGAAGTTCACGCCCTTGAGGTTCATGACCTTGGGTAGCGAGCAACCCTTGGCATCAACGCGATCGCCGGCCGGAGTGTTGGGACATTGGTCCAAGACATCGATGACACCATCACCATCGGAATCCAGGTCGCAACCCTTGGCGTCCACCTTGCGGCCTGCTGGCGTGTTGGGGCACTGGTCGAGGCGATCCACGACGCCATCGCCGTCGCTGTCGAGCTCACACCCTGCGGCGTCGACCTTGGCACCGGCGGGGGTGCCAGGGCATTTGTCGAGCGCGTCGACGACCCCATCGCCGTCACTGTCCAATTCACAGCCTTGGGCATTGACCTTGCGGCCTGCCGGTGTAGCCGGACACTGGTCGAGTCGATCGACGACACCATCGTTGTCGCTATCGAGTTCACAGCCCTTGGAGTCGACCTTGGTACCGGCAGGCGTACCCGGGCATTTGTCCAGTGAGTCCACAACTCCATCGCCATCGCTGTCCAACTCGCAACCCTTGGCATCCACCTTGGCTCCCTTGGGAGTCCCGGGGCATTTGTCGAGGCGGTCAACGACGCCGTCACCATCGCTGTCCAACTCGCAACCCTTGGCATCCACCTTGGCTCCCTTGGGTGTCCCTGGGCACTTGTCGAGGTCATCTGGCACGCCATCGCCATCGCTATCCAGCACCGGCTTGGGAGCGCGCGTACCTTCCAGGGTGATTTCAACCCAGTCCTGAACCGCGCTGAGGGGAACCTGGGGATGACCATAAGCCAGCATTATTGGTCGTGCCTCCTTGGCGGAAGCGCCAATACTGAGGCACAGAGCCGAAATAAGGAGGAAAAGTGCGGAATGTTTCATAAACATACTCCTTGGTGTGAAGTTGGTAATACCTGTTCCCCTGCACCTTGATGCCACAGGGGGAAGGGCCAATGTGGGGCCCAGAATCACCCTGACCGCCATATCGCAGGTGGCCTTCCTGACGAAGTCACTTCAACAACTGAAAAACCCTGCCAACCAGACCTCCCGCAGCACGCGCGGGATCGGCGCGTATTGCCCTTTCCTCTTCCGCAATGAGTGCATAAACCCCATCCAGCGCCTTCTTGTTCACGTAGTTCTCTACAGTGGACAAGTCGCTTTTGACACCAGCAAATCTGACCAATTTTTCCGATACGGCGTTATATGAACGCGCCAAGTCGCTCCCCTCGGTAACGCTCTTGATTACGGGCAGGAGTTTGTCACTCAATTGCGCCTCGGTAGCCTTTCTGAAGTAAGTCGTGGCGGCATCGTCACCACCTGTAAGGATGATTTTTGCATCTTCCACGGTCATCTTCCTCACCGCATCCAGCACCAGATCCTGAGCAAGGGGCGCGGCAGCCTCGGCAGCACGGTTCATGGCCAGCACGAGGTCGTCTACCTTCTTGCCCTGCCCCAGGCTTCTCAGGATGCGGTCTCCCTTGACGAAATTCTTGGGCAGGCCGATCTTGACCTTGGGATTGGCGAAGTAGCCATCCTCCCGGCCGAGCCGGACGAGCGCGGCGCGGGCACCCTTCTCCAGGCTTTCGCGCAGCGCCTGGGCTGCTTCCTTGCCGGTGATGTTCTCCAATCCACCGGCCCGGCCGCAGGGAGCCATGGCCAGCAAGACGAGGCCCAGAAGAAGGCGGCGGCGAAGGAAATTCATTTCTTCAGGGTGTCGCGGATTTCCCTCAACAGCAGGATGTCTTCCGGCGTAGGCGGCGGCGCAGCCGGCGCCTCCTCCTGTTTGCGCTGGAGTTGGTTGATGGCTTTCACTGCGACGAAGATAGCGAAGGCGATGATGGTGAAGTCCACCATGCTGTTGATGAAAGCCCCGTATTTGATGAGGGGCGCACCGGCTTTTTCCGCTGCCTCCATGGTGTCATAGGCCGTACCGCCCAAATTGAGATAGAGATGCTTGAAGTCCACGCCCCCAAGGAGTGCCCCGATGGGCGGCATGACCACGTCCTTGACCAGGGAGTCGACGATCTTGCCGAAGGCACCACCGATGACCACGCCAACCGCCAGATCGATGACGTTGCCGCGCATGGCGAATTGCTTGAATTCCTGGACGAAGCTCATGGTGTTCTCCTCTTTAATGTTCAGGCATGGAAATGCCGGGCAAATGGAAACACAGGAATTGCACGCGAACTGTGAAATTGCTCACTTTGCGGCCGTATGCCGCGGAACCCCCTAGGAATCTGTCAGTCTCCGCTACGGCCCGCGATGGAAATCCCGGACTGGCCGGCGAATTGCAACATCCGGTTGATGGACACTACCGCCTTGGCGCCGATCGCCGGGTCAACCTGAATTTCATTCTCCCCCATTTCCAGCACGCGGCACAGCTTGCGCAATCCGTTCATGGCCATCCATGGGCAGTGAGCGCAGGAGATGCAGGTGGCACCGCGCCCACCGGTAGGCGCCTCGATAAATACCTTGTCAGGTGCCGCCAGCCGCATCTTGTGAAAGATGCCATTGTCGGTGGCGACGATGAGGGTGGGATTGGGCAGTTCCGCCGCCGCACGGATCAATTGCGTCGTGGATCCCACCACGTCGGCCATCCCGATCACGCTGGCGGGGGACTCGGGATGCACCAGCACGGCGGCTTCCGGATATTGGGCCTTGAGGTCGCGTATGCCTTCTGCCTTGAAACGTTCGTGCACCACGCAGCTGCCCTGCCAGAGCAGCATGTCCGCCCCGGTGGCCTTCTGGACATAATCGCCCAGATAACGGTCCGGCGCCCAGATCAGCTTTTTGCCCTGGGCATGCAGGTACGCGGCGACCTTTACCGCGATGCTGGAGGTCACCATCCAATCCGCGCGTGCCTTCACCGCCGCCGAGGTGTTGGCGTAAACCACCACCACCCGGTCCGGATGGGCATCGCAGAATCGGCTGAAGTCGTCTGCAGGGCAGGAAAGGTCGAGGGAACACTCAGCGTGCAGGTCGGGCATCAACACCCGTTTTTCCGGATTGAGAATCTTGGCGGTCTCGCCCATGAAACGCACCCCGGCCACCACCAGGGTGCGCGCCTTGGCCGCGTGGCCAAAACGGGCCATTTCGAGGGAATCAGAAACGCAGCCTCCGGTTTCGTCGGCCAGTTGCTGCAGGTCGGCGGAAGTGTAGTAATGGGCCACCAACACCGCATCCCGTTCCACCAGCAACGACTTGATGCGGGCACGCAGTTGCTCCCGCTCGATGGGGTCGAGCGCTTCCTCCACCACGGGCGGGACATCGGTCATGGCCCTGGCCTGGGGGATATCTGTGAATGGCTGTAGCGTACTCATTAAGCGGGTGCGAAGCGTCGAGGGGATGCAGCGTTGTAGAGTCGGGGTCTGGCACTGTCAAGTCGCCAGCACCGACCAGACCCCTGGGCACGGGCTGGTAAACTCTCACCATGCGCCAATTGATCCTCGACATCCGCCCCGACGCCCCCCCCGATTTCGATAACTTCCTGCCCGGACCCAACGCCGAAGCCTTTTCCATCCTGCGCGAGCACGCCGCCGGCCTGGTCGACGAGACCGTGCTCTACTTGTGGGGGGAAGCCGGGAGCGGCAAGAGCCATCTCCTCTCCGCCTGGGCGAAGCACACCCAGGCCATCATCGCGCCGCCCCTACCGGAGCCCCCTGTCGCCTGGCTGGCCCTGGACGATGTGCAGCGCCTAGATGCACAGGAGCAGATCCAATTGTTCGGCCTCATCAATGCCGCCAGAGAAGACACGGGCAGGATACTGGCCTGCGGTCCCCTACCACCGGGACAGCTCGGTCTGCGTCCCGACCTCGCCACTCGCCTGGCCCAGGGATTGGTATTCCGCCTCGCCCCCCTGAGTGACACTGACAAACTCGCCGCACTGAGTGCGCGTGCCGACGCCCAGGGGCTACATCTTCCGGAAGATGTGAGCCGTTATCTGCTGACCCATTGCCGACGCGACTTGCCGCACTTGCTGGGCATGGTGGAAGAGCTGGATGCCTATTCCCTCAGCCGTAAGCGCCCGGTTTCGCTGCACCTACTCAAGGAAATCCTGCGGCAGCACCAGCCATGAAGCTACTGGTGGCCGTCAGCCATCATGGCCTGGGCCACCTTGCCCAGACAGCGCCGGTGCTCAATGCCCTGCTGGATCTCCAGCCGCCTTCTTCGCTGACACTCTGGTCCGGCCTGGCGCGGGCAGCCCTGCAAGCCCGCCTGCGCATGCCATTCAGCCATCGGGAGGCACCTGCGGATATCGGACTGGCAATGCTTGATGCCGTGAACGTCGATATCGCCAGCAGCCACGCCGCCTATCAGGCGTTTCATCGCCATTGGGAAAAGCGGGTTGACGAGGAAGCCGCCTGGCTTGAGGCCCAAGGCTTTGATGGTGTGCTGTCCGACGTGGCCTACCTGCCGCTCGCTGCGGCGGCGCGGGCGGGGATTCCCGCCGTGGCCATGTGCTCACTGAACTGGCGCGACATCGCCGCAGCCTATCTTTCAGGATATGCGGATATAGAGCCGGCTCTGGAGCAGATGCACCTGGCCTATCAGGGTGCTCGCGCTTTTCTTCGCCTCACGCCTGCCATGCCCATGGATTGGCTGCACAACCGCACGGACATCCCCCCGGTGGCAGCCAAAGGCATGCTGCGGCGGGAGCAATTGGCAAGACAGTTGGGCATAGAACCCAGCCATTGGGTGCTGGTCGGATTTGGTGGCATCGCCTACCGGAACATCGGGCGCCTACCCGAATTGCCCGGCGTGACCTGGATCGTTCCCGATGACTGGGGAGCGGGACGCGCTGACCTGATCACCCTCGGCGCCACGGGCATGCCTTTCATCGACCTGCTGGCTTCCTGCGACGCCCTGCTCACCAAGGTGGGCTACGGGGGCTTTGTGGAAGCGGCGGCCCACGGCATACCCGTGCTCTACATCGACCGCCCGGACTGGCCGGAAACACCGTACTTGACCACCTGGCTGGCGCACCATGGCCATTGCGCGGCAATCACCGAGGACATCCTGTTCAGTCCGGCCATCGGTGAGCGGCTGGAACGGTTATGGGCCATGCCCGCCAGGACGCCCATACACGCCGAGGGTGCGCCTATCGCCGCCCGGTGTCTGGGAGAACTGCTGGCTTAAGCTTGGTTCTTCGCCTCCTCGGCGGCGATCTCTGCATGCACCTGAGCCATGTCAACTTCCTTGGCGCGCGCGATCAGATCGTCGAAGGCGCCTGCCGGCAACGCACCGGGCTGAGCATAGATGATCACTTTCTCGCGGAAGATGATCAGGGTGGGAATGGAGCGGATCTGGAAGTGGGCAGCCAGGGCCTGCTGTTCCTCGGTGTTGACCTTGGCGAAGGTGACGCCTTCGTGTTTTTCGGAAGCCGCTTCATAAACCGGCGTGAAACCCCGGCAGGGTCCGCACCAGGGCGCCCAGAAATCGATGACGACGAAATCGTTGTTGAGGATAGTCTCCTCGAAGTTCTGTTCGTTGAGCTCCAAGACTGCCATGGGTACCCCTAGTGTTGGCTGAATTCAAAAAAAAAGGCCGACTGAATGTCGGCCGAGGCATGTTACCACGCTCAAGGAGGGGTGATCTTTCAGGCCGCTTTGGCTCGGCGCCTCACCCCGCCGTTGCCAGGCGGGGCCGGGACTCCCCCGGATAGGTCGCGACCTCCACCGGACACGATGGGGCATTGCCGGTGCGACGCCACATGTTGGGGCTTGTTTTCAGGCTGGCCTTCACTTCGGCGCGATTCACCGCAGTGATCAGTTCGGTTGCCAGGGCTCTCGCCTGGACCGGCGTCAGCGCCATGACATGCTCCAAGTCTTCAGACATCTTGACGGCAACTCGATCGGAACCGTCATCAGTGGTAATCAAAGAAACGACAACCTTGTCTACCTCGAATTGTTTCATTGCAGGCTCCCTTACCCATCAGATCTTTTCCATGGCTTCTAGCAAGCAGAATACATGCCACGCCGATCTGCCTGTGCCCGATGCCACATGGTCCATGAAATCAGGGTCATGCGGACGCACCATGATTATCTGCAATTGTGTTGCCGACATGTGATCGACAGAGCTGTCGGGCTTTCGACACCTGTCCAATACCATGCCTAATACGGGGGAACGACATCCCCATCAGATTGCAGTGACAAAACAAGGTTACAAGGCCAGATGAAACACATCACTTCTCAGGCCGATTTCGTCTGCTGTCGCTTCCAGTTCTGGCCGCACCATGGCCATACCCAGACTCAGGCAACGCTCTCAGCATAAGTCGCCCAGGGCCTGTCAGGCAGTGATGCTCGGCATACTTCTGCATGACTGTCGGAGGATCAAGCGGGGCACACTGGGGATTTTGCATGCCATGGCACTCATGGGGGATTCAAGCTCGCAACCTGCCGGGAAATCCGCAGTGGGGGCTCCAGGGCACAAAAAAAGGCGGGAAGAATCCCGCCTTTTTCGCGTTGCAGATGGGGATGTTAAGCGGCAGCTTTCTTGGCGGCAGTCTTGGGTGCCGCGGCTCTCTTGGCGGGAGCGGCAGCCTTGGGTGCTGCGGCTTTCTTGGCGGGAGCGGCAGCCTTGGGTGCTGCGACCTTCTTGGCAGGAGCGGCGGCCTTGGATGCTGCGGCCTTCTTGGCGGGAGCGGCGGCCTTGGATGCTGCGGCCTTCTTGGCGGCGGTCTTGGGCGCAGCAGCCTTCTTGGCGGGGGCGGCGGCCTTGGGCGCAGCAGCCTTCTTGGCGGGAGCGGCGGCCTTGGGTGCAGCAGCCTTCTTGGCGGGAGCGGCGGCCTTGGGCGCAGCAGCCTTCTTGGCGGGAGCGGCGGCCTTGGGCGCAGCAGCCTTCTTGGCGGGAGCGGCGGCCTTAGGTGCTGCGGCCTTCTTGGCAGGAGCGGTCTTCGCGGCGGCTACAGGTTTGGCGGCCGCAGGGGCGGCAGCTTTTTTCGCGGTGGTCTTGGCAGGGCTTTTTGCAGTTTTTGCAGCGGGCATTTTTGACTCCTCTGATGATGAAGGGTAATCGGCCGGAAAGCCTTATGCCTCAAGCATTTCCACGCGCTCATGAGGCGTGGCCGGATTGTAGAACAAAAAAAAGCGCGCACCGCAAGTAGGCGCGCGCGATTCACTGAAAATTTGTCGCGAGATCGCGATCAGGACA
>Ga0233425_10001738_pt1 | contig 46631 bp, 44 predicted proteins | sample Watercolumn_Towu_2_FD_181712 | JGI IMG/M metagenome (GOLD analysis project Ga0233425, IMG submission 181712) | Freshwater microbial communities from Lake Towuti, South Sulawesi, Indonesia - Watercolumn_Towuti2014_140_MG | ecosystem: Environmental > Aquatic > Freshwater > Lake | place...
CCCTGACCCGGGAAGTGTTGAAGGACATCGTGGAATTCGGCATAAGCGGCGCCATGACCGCCCGGCGCGACCGGCTGCTCGCCACCCTGGCCTGCCACGGCGCGGTGCGCGCCCATCGTCGCCTGACCTTGCCGGAGATGAATGCCTTGTTGCGCGACATGGAGGCCACGGAACGGGCGGACCAATGCAATCACGGCCGCCCAACCTGGTTCCAGCTCACCCTGGCCGACCTGGACAAGTTATTCATGCGAGGAAAGTAAATGCCAAAGCCCTTCCCCATCCCCGTAAAACCCGCCCCGGACATGCCTGCCGAGGCGGATCTGTCCGTGTCGGCGTGCGCCAGCGGCGAGCCCTATGCCCTGATGGTTCTGGGCGACTCCATGCTGCCGGAGTTCGAGGAAGGCGAGATCATCGTGGTGGAGCCGGAGGGCCTGGCCCGCGACGGTTCCTTCGTGGTGGCCTTCGCCAACGACGAGCATATCTTCCGCCAGCTGGTGAAGCACCCTGAGGGCTGGATGCTCAAGCCCCTCAACCCCCTCTACCCCAACATCCCCATCGCTGGCCTGGAAGCGGTGAAGGGGGTGGTGATCATGAAAAAGAAGCCCGGTCGGCGCCGGGCCATGAAGACTTACGCGTGAACGCCCGGCGACCCGGGATCAGTCCGTCACCGCCTCGATGAAGGCCACCACTTCCCGACGCAGGAGGGGGATCAGTTCGGCGCCGACGGCAGCCTGTCCGTTCTTGCCGGCCTGTTCCAGCTGGCTGGCCAGTTCCGTGCCGCGCCGGGCCGAGAAGGTGGCCAGCACGCCCTTCAGGGAATGGGCTGCGTGGCCGAGCCGGGGCCAGTCTGCCGCGGCCAGGGCGGCGTCGATCTCCGTCAGGTAGCGCGGCGCATCCTCGATGAACATGGTGATGAGGCTGTTGAGCAGTTCCTCGTCGTCGCCGATTCGCGACAGGGCATCCGCCCGGTCGAACACCGGCAGGCCCGCGTCGGCTTCCCGGCCGGCCCGCGGTACGGCGGCCTGGGGGAAAGCGCCCATGACCCGCTCGATCTCCTGGAAGAGCACTTCGGGCTTGACCGGCTTCGACACGTAGCCGTCCATGCCCGCCCCCAGGCAGCGTTCCCGGTCGCCGGTCATGGCGTTGGCGGTCATGGCGACGATGGGGATGCGGCCCCCGCCGCGCGCTTGTTCCTCCGCGCGGATGCGGCGCGTGGCTTCCAGGCCATCCATCTCGGGCATCATCATGTCCATGAGGATGAGGTCGAAGCGCCCCGAGCGCCAGGCCTCCAGGGCCAGGCGGCCGTTCTCGGCGACGGTGACTGCGTGGCCCTGCCTTTCCAGCAGCTTGACCGCCAGCATCTGGTTCACCTTGTTGTCCTCGGCCAGCAGGATGGCGCGGCGGGCACGCTCCTCGCGCAGGCTATGGCGGGTCACCAGGCCCGCGTGTGCCGTGCGCCCCAGCACCGTCGACATGGCCTCGCGCAGTTCCGACAGGGACGCCGGCTTGGTCAGGTAGACGTCCAGGCCCAGTTCCTGGCAGCGGGTGGCATCGCCGCGCAGGCCGGCGGAGGTGAGCATGAGCAGGGCGGTGCCGGCGTGCCGGGCGTCCGCCCGGATGCGCTCGGCGACAGCGAAACCGTCCAGTTCCGGCATGCGCGCATCCAGCAGCACCAGGCGATAGGGGTCGCCGGACGCCCGCGCGGCCTCCAGCATCTCCAGGGCCCGAACGCCGTGCTCGGCCTGGTCGTGGCGGGTGCGCAGCTTGTCCAGCATCAAGGCCATCACCCGCCGGTTGGTGGCGACATCGTCCACGGCCAGCACCCGCACATCGCGCAGGCTGGCCTCGACGCGCCGGATTTCCTCGGGCTCCCGCCCCTGCGTGAGATAGATCCTGGCGACGAAGCGGGCACCCTTTCCCGTCTCGCTTTCCACGCGGATGGCGCCGCCCATCATTTCCACCAGCTGCTTGGTGATGGTGAGGCCCAGCCCGGTGCCGCCGTACTTGCGGGTCACCTGCCCGTCAGCCTGGGAGAAGGCCGAGAAGATGTCGGCCTGCTTTTCCGGGGAGATGCCGATGCCCGTGTCGTGCACGCAGAACTCCAGGCAGACGGGCTCACCCTCGGCGCCCGGCGGAGAACCGCAGCCGACCACCTCCAGGCCCACCCGGCCGGCCTCAGTGAACTTGATGGCGTTGCCGAGCAGGTTGATGAAGATCTGCCGCAGCCGCGCCGGGTCGCCGGTGACGAAGCGGGGAATGTCGGCCCCCAGGTCGTAGGTCAGTTCCAGGTCCTTGAGGGTGGCGCGCGGCGCCATGGACTTCAGGGTGTCGCCGATCAAGTCGATGAGGTCGAAGTCGATGTCGTGCAGATCCAGCTTGCCGGCCTCGATCTTGGAGAAATCCAGGATGTCGTTGATCACGGTGAGCAGATGTTCGGAGGAGGACTTGACCAGGCCCAGATATTCGCGCTGCTCCCGGTTGAGCTCGGTTTCCAGGGCCAGGTCGGCCATGCCGATGATGCCGTTCAGCGGCGTGCGGATCTCGTGGCTCATGTTGGCCAGGAATTCGCCTTTCAGGCGGTTGGCGGTTTCCGCCGCGCCGCGCGCCTCGGTCAGCTCCCGGTTCAGATCGGAAAGCATGCGCTTCTGCTGCTCCGCCGCCTCCAGGGCGCCGGAAAGCTCGGCCGTACGGGTCTTGATCATGGCGTCCAGTTCCGAGGCCAGGCGTCGCAGGTTCTGGTTGGCCTGGAAGAGATCCATGGATTTCTCTTCCAGGATGCGTTCCGCTTCCTTGCGGGCGGCGCGCTCGCGCTCGAAGCGCTGCTTCCAGACGGCTTCGCTCATTGCCGGGGCTCACGCGTGATGACGAAGCGGGCCTGGGCGCCGGAACCGGGAGGCGGCGTTTCCCGCACAACCCGTTCCGTGCCGCCGAAATGCCGCAGGCATCCCTCGATCAGCCCCCATGCCAGGTCGGCGAAGGGATGGCTGGAGTAATAGGTCAATACCAGCCCATGCTCGTCCCGTTCCACCTCAAAGCTGGGCAATTCGGCGTCGGGATAGAGCTTGCGCACCTCGGCGTGGATGATCTTCTCGATGCCGGCGAGGAAGTCCAGGCTGTCCGTGTGCCCCTCGAATAATCTGGGATAGGCCAACGCGAAGCGGCCGAACAGGTGCTGGCCGAAGGCGCGCACCAGAGCGGCGGCCGGCGTACCGGTTTCCGCCGCCAGGGCGCCCACCAGGGCCAGCAACTCGGCGTGGGGATAGGTGCCGACGGCGGTATAGGCCCCTGACACGCCGGCGCGCTCGATCAGCGTGTCCACCATGTCCAGGGACCAGGTGCTTTCCACCATCTCCAGGAATTCCGTGAATACCAGGCCTTTCATGGCACATCACCTCCGGCTGATGCGGCGGTCACCACCTTGATCTCCCGCTTCAATTCCTCGATGTCGATCGGCTTGGCCACATAGCCATCCGCCCCTTCCCGCAGGAAACGCTCGCGGTCGCCGCGCATGGCATGGGCGGTCAGGGCGATGATCGGCGTGTGCGCCCGGTTCGCCTCCCTTTCCCGGATGTGTCGGATGGCAGTCAGTCCATCCACTTCCGGCATCATCATGTCCATGAGGATGAGGTCGAAGCGGCCGGGTTCGAAGGCGGCGATGGCCTGGGCCCCGTCCGCGACGATGGTGACCCGGTGGCCAAACTTCTTGAGGAGGGTGCCGGCGACTTTCTGGTTCACGACATTGTCTTCCGCCAGAAGGATGTTCAGGACCGCGGCCGGCGCGCCGGGCATTTCGGCCAGAGCCCCTTCCGGCTCCTCCTGTTCAAGCTCCTCGGCAGCCGCCTCGTAGGCCAGGGTGAAGTGGAAGCGGGCACCCTGGCCCGGCGCGCTCTCCACCCACATGCCGCCGCCCATCAGCCGCACCAGCCTGCTGGAGATGGTGAGCCCCAGCCCCGTGCCGCCGTACTTGCGGGTGATGGAGCCATCCGCCTGGGTGAAGGCATCGAAGATCGAATCAAGCTTGTCGCCGGCGATGCCGATGCCGGTGTCGGCGACGCAGAAATGCAACTGGCGGGCTTCCTCGCCGGGCCGTACGGACAGGGCGATGCTGCCCTGTTCGGTGAACTTGACGGCGTTACCCAGGAGATTGAGCAGCACCTGGCGCAGCCGCGTCGGATCCGCCTGAATCAGCGTGGGCAGGCCGGGCGCCATCTCCAGGGACAGCGCCAGCCCTTTCTCCCTGGCCTTGGCGGCCATGGCGCGCAGAACCTCGCCCAGGAAAGCTTCCAACTGGAACTCCACCGGCACGATTTCGAGCTTGCCCGCCTCGATCTTGGAGAAGTCCAGGATCTCGTTGATGATGGCCAGCAGGTGGCCGGCCGACGACCGGGCCAGTTCCAGGTACTCCCGCTGGTCCTCGTCCAGCTCCGTTTCCAGCACCAGGTCGGTCATGCCGATCACGCCATTCATGGGGGTGCGGATCTCGTGGCTCATGTTGGCAAGAAATTCACTCTTCATGCGGCTGGCCGTCTCGGCGGCTTCCTTGGCATGGCGCAGGGCCTCCTCCGCCTGCTTGCGCGTCGTGATGTCCCGCGCCACGACGATGCGGTAGGGCAGGCCGTAGAGGGTGAAACGCGACAGGGTGGCGTCGCAGGGAAAGTCGGCGCCGTCTCGGCACCGCGCCCGGGTTTCCGCATTTAGCTTCTTCTCCAGGCCGTCATGGGCCAGATTGTCCCATTCCGGGAACAGGGCGGAGATCTGCAGGCCGACCATGTTGTGCTCGGCATAGCCGAACAGGTCGCAGGCGGCGGCATTGACGCTGTCGACCATGCCGTCGGCGTTCACCGTGATCAGGGCGTCGGAGATGTTGCCGAACACCGCCTCCAGGCGCATTTGGGCTGCCGTGGCCGACATGTCCTTGGCGTACAGCCACATCGAGGTTTCATTGAGGGCATGGCGCAGGGCCTCGATCTCCCGGGGACCGCGGTAGTCGGGCAACTGCTCGCCAAGGTTGCGCGTCAATTCAACGGCAAAGTCGGATGATTCCTGAATGGCCGCAACAGGGCGGCGCATGTAGAGCATCAGCAGCAGGATGCCCACGCTCGCGGTCAGCGAGGCGGCGAGCAGGCCGTCCTCGGCAATGTGGGCGATGCGCTCCCTGAGCGAGACCGTGGTGGCCTGCGCCTGCAGGCAGCCCGCATAACCGTAGGCTTCCAGCGGATACCAGATTTCCAGGCGATCAGGCATTACGGTGAAACCGGAGGTCTCTACAGGGGCGCCCTTGTCATCGACCCAGTGGCGGGTGGGGCGGCCTCCCTTGGGCAGCGCCACCACCGCCATGTCGAACACCGACTCCGGCTGGCCACCGGCCTGGCGTATCACCTGGTTGATCATCTGCCCGGATCCGCTGTAGACGCGCAGGGATTGGACCTCGGCGTTCGCTTTCGCGGCCATCAGCAGCAGGTTCTCCACACCCGCGTAGTCTCGCACCAGCAGCCTGTTGCTGCCCACCACCGCGAGGTTTTCCAGCATGCGTTCCATGCGGTCCGCCAGGCGGCTCCGCTCCTGGCTTGCCTGCTCCAGCGAGGTATAGAGCGTATAGCCGCAGATGCTGGCGACGAGCAGGACGGTGAGGAGAAGGATCAGCTGGGTCGTGAACTGCCGCGGCAGGAGCCCGCGCAGGGCTGTGGCCAAGCGTGCCATGGGCATGCTATTTCCTGTCCTGGACCACGTAGCGCTCCAGCCGAAGCGTTTCCAGCGGCTGGTAATCCTGTCGGTAATCGGCGGCCTGCACGCCGCCGAGAACGACGTCGTCGAGGAGCTTGCGGCCTGTCGCATCTTGCCTGAGCGCGAGCAGCGCCCGCACGATCCTGTCCCGAACCTCGTGTGTCACCCGGGGATGCACGGCGAGGGGATGGGAGGCAGTCTCCGGGGTCCTGTACAGCACGCGCAGCCGGCGCTGGACCGGGGCAGGCTCGCGCTGGAGCGTTGACTCGATGCTGCCGCCGGCCATTTCGTCCCGCAGCAGCACGTGGCGGAATACGTTCTGGTGGGTGCCGACATACACCGGCGTGAACTGGATCCGTTCCTTCTCCGTGAGCAGCGCCCGCATATACAAGGAGGCGCCGAACGAGTTGGGCGAGGGGAAGGCGATCCTTGCGCCGTTGAGGTCGGCAAGGGACTTTACCGACCCCTCCCCGTCCACCACCAGGATGCCGGAGAGCGGCTTCGCGCCGCGGACCAGGGGCGCATAGCCCTGAGCCTTGGCGGCCATGACCATGTGATAGGAGTTAAGGTAGACGAAATCCGGTCCGCCCCTCAGGAAATCCGCCTCGAAGGCCTGGGCTCCGTCGGCGATGCGAAGCTGGAAACCCACGCCGGTGTCGGCCTCGAGGCGCTTGAGCAGGGGCGTCCAGCGCAGGCCGATATCCACAGGCGTGAAATGCGGAACGATGGCGATGGTGTACATCTGCTGCCCCCAGGCCGGCGCGGCCAGGAAAGCGCAAAGCAGGAGAGTTCGCAGCAGAATGCCTCGCATGGCTGGCTCTAATAAAGGTGGACGCTGGAAATCACCTCGTCCTGGATGCTGGCGCGGATTTCCATGACATCATCAAATCGCGCCAGGAAGGCGCTCACACATGCCGGGTCGAAATGCTTGCCTGCGTTGTCCTTCAGCCAATGCAAAGTGCGCTCGGTTTCCCAGGCTCGCTTGTAAGGCCGCTCGGACGTGAGGGCATCGAACACGTCGGCCACGGCGACGATACGCCCGGGCATGGGGATGTCCTCGCCCCTCAAGCCGCGCGGATAGCCACTACCGTCGAATTTCTCATGGTGGGTCCAGGCAATGAGCGCGGCCAGGTCCAACAGCCCGGACTTGCTGCCACGCAGGATTTCGTAGCCTTTCTCGGCATGGGTCTTCATGACGACGAGTTCGTCGTCATCCAGCCTGCCGGGCTTGAGCAGGATGTGGTCGGGAATGGCGATCTTGCCTACGTCGTGCATCGGGGCGGCGCGCAGGATCATTTCCTGGTCTTGGCCGGGCAGGCCCAGGTGCTCGGCGATGAGACGGGAGTAATTGGCCATGCGCATGATATGGGCGCCGGTTTCCGGATCACGGAATTCGGCGGCGCGGGACAGGCGGGTGATCATTTCCCGCTCCCGGTCCAGGATCTCGCTGGTGGCCTCCGCCACTTTCTCTGCCAGCCAGGCAGCTCGATCCTCCAGCGCTTTCTGGTTGCGCCGCAGGGCGAGCATGTTGCGCAGACGGGCGCGAAACTCCGAACTGTCGATGGGCTTGGTCAGGAAATCGTTGGCCCCCGTCTCCAAAGCAGCATAGCGGGTGCCCTTTTCATGATCGGCGGTGATCATCAGCACCGGGATGTCCGCATGGGCGGGCACCTCCCTGAATCGCCGAATGAACTCCAACCCGTCCGGCGGCGGCATCATGTAATCCACGATGACCAGATCGGGCAAGTTCTCCATAGACCACGCCAGGCCCTCGGCGGAATCCTGGAACAGGTGCAGTGAGTAATCGCCGGCGCGCTTGATCAGGCTCTCCATGAGCTTAAGGTTCACAGCGTTGTCATCGACGATCACGATCCGCATGGGCCAGCCTCCGGGACATACCCGGATAACGGTTGGCAGCGTGGAATCTTTAGCGGTGGAACGTTAACCGGCGGGCAAGCGGAACCTGCCGGACATGGGTCAATCCCGGCTGTCCTTGCGCATGACCGGACGCTTCTCGACGGTGACCAGGAGCTGCATTTCGGTCTGGTCGCGAATCAGCTTCAATTGGGCTACCTTGCCGGGCGGCAGTGCGGCAATGAGATTGAGCAAGGAGGAGGAATCCATCACCGGTTTGCCTCCCACCCCCACCAACACATCGCCCGGATGGATACCGGCACGGTCGGCGGGCCCGCCGCGCAGCACGCCGGCGATCAGAGCACCTTCCGTGGACTTGAGGTTGAAGGATTCGGCGATTTCCGGGGTGATCTCCTGAACCTCGATGCCCACCCATCCCCGGGTGACGGCGCCGTGGGCGATGATCTGCTCCATGACCTGGCGCACGATGGACACCGGGATGGCGAAACCGATGCCCAGGTTGCCCCCGGAACGCGAGAAGATGGCCGTGTTGATGCCGATCAGGTTGCCGGCCGCGTCCACCAGGGCGCCGCCCGAATTGCCCGGATTGATGGCGGCATCGGTCTGAATGTAGTTTTCGAAGGTATTGATGCCCAGATGGCTGCGGCCCAGGGCCGAGACGATGCCCATGGTTACAGTCTGCCCGACACCGAAGGGATTGCCGATCGCCAGCACCACGTCTCCGACCCGTAAAATTTCCGGCTTCGCGAAGGAAATGGCCGGCAGGCCGCTGCGCTTGACCTTGAGCACCGCCAAATCTGTTTCGGGATCGGTGCCCACGACATCGGCGGCCATGGTCTTGCCATCAGGCAGCGCCACCTGGATTTCATCCGCCGCCTCAATGACATGGTGATTGGTCAGGATGAAGCCATCCTCGCTGACGATAACCCCGGAGCCCAGGTTGGAAACCCGCTGGGGGCGATTGTTCATCTGGAAGCGTTCGCCGAAGAAGCGTCGGAACACAGGATCGTCCATGAACGGGCTGCGCGGCACGCGCACCTGTTTGCTGGTGAAGATATTGACCACCGACGGGCGGGACTTGGCGGCGGCCTCGGCGAAGGTGGAAGGCGGGGCGGCGCCCACCGCGGTTGCCACCTCGCGGATGGTGATGGAACCGCCGTCGAAAGGCAGCAGACCGGGAATCAACCGGTCCAGGGCAAACAGCGCGGCTGCAACCACCGCCAGCGCCGCGACGCATTGCGCGAATATCAGCCAGGCCTTGTGCATGGGATCTCGGAACTCGAATGACGCGGACGATTCTAGCTCAGCCGACGGCCCAGAGACCGCGCATGAAATCCAGGCTTTTAGTCCGGCGTCTTTTATCTGTAAAATGTCGGCTTTTGTTAAGCTGGCATAGTTGTGAACCTGACCGGGATATCCGGTTATCACAACTAGCCGGACCATCAAAATTTCATCCCTCAGGCAGGACAGATGTTATGAGCGAAACAAGCGTTGATGCTTCCAAACGCCGCTTTCTGGTGACCATGAGTTCAGCCGTGGGGGGGATTGCCGCCCTCGGCGTGGCAGTGCCCTTCGTGCTGAGCATGAACCCCAGCGCACGGGCCAAAGCCGCTGGCGCACCGGTCGAAGTGGATCTGTCGAAAGTGGAGCCCGGCATGCTTTTGGCCGTGGAATGGCGCGGCAAACCCGTATGGGTGGTGAACCGCACCAAGGAAATGCTGGACATGCTGGCCAAGCATGACGACAAACTGACCGACGCCACTTCGGACAATGGCAAGCAGCAGCCCGACTACTGCAAAAACCCCACCCGCTCCATCAAGCCTGAATACCTGATCGTGGTCGGCATCTGCACCCACCTGGGCTGCTCACCTACCTTCCGCAAGGAAATCGGTCCTGCCGACCTGGGCGCCGACTGGCCTGGCGGATGGTTCTGCCCCTGCCACGGCTCCCGTTTCGACCTTGCCGCGCGTGTGTTCAACGGCTCTCCCGCGCCCTCCAACCTGGAGGTTCCGCCCCACAAGTACCTGTCCGAGACCAAGGTACTGATCGGCGAGCACCAGAGCGCGGCCTGATTTCGAAGAGGGGACATAAAACATGGAAAAACTACTGAACTGGGTGGATGAGCGTTTCCCGCTCACCGCCTCCTACAAAGCGCACCTATCCGAGTATTACGCGCCGAAAAACTTTAACTTCTGGTACTTCTTCGGCTCCCTGGCCCTGCTGGTGCTGGTCATCCAGATCGTCTCCGGCATCTTCCTGACCATGCATTACAAGCCGGATGCTGCCCTGGCCTTCGCCTCGGTCGAGTACATCATGCGCGACGTGGACTACGGCTGGCTGATCCGCTACGTCCATTCCACCGGCGCGTCCATGTTCTTCGTCGTGGTCTACCTGCACATGTTCCGCGGCCTGATCTACGGCTCCTACCGGCAGCCGCGCGAACTGATCTGGCTGTTCGGCGTGATCATCTACTTGGTACTGATGGGCGAGGCCTTCATGGGCTACCTGCTGCCCTGGGGCCAGATGTCCTACTGGGGCGCCCAGGTGATCATCAACCTGTTCGCCGCCGTACCCTTCATCGGCGAGGATCTGTCCATCTGGATTCGCGGCGACTACGTCATCGGCGATGCCACCCTCAACCGCTTCTTTGCCTTCCATGTCATCGCTCTGCCTTTGGTTCTGCTGGGCTTGGTGGTGGCCCACCTCGTGGCCTTGCACGAAGTCGGCTCCAACAACCCGGACGGCGTCGAGATCAAGAAACTCAAGGGCGAAGATGGCCATCCTCTCGATGGCATTCCCTTCCACCCTTACTACACGGTCAAGGACATCCTGGGCGTGGTGGTCTTCCTCATGGTATTTACCGCCATCGTGTTCTTCGCCCCGGAAATGGGTGGCTACTTCCTGGAAGCCAACAACTTCATCCCGGCTGACTCCCTGAAGACCCCAGAGCACATCGCGCCTGTGTGGTATTTCACCCCCTACTACGCCATCCTGCGCGCCGTCCCCCCAATCCTGGGCTCCCAGTTCCCCGGTGTGGCACTGATGGGGGTCGCCGTGCTGATCTTCTTCGCCATGCCCTGGCTGGATAAATCGCCAGTGAAATCCATCCGGCAGCGCGGCCCCAAGTTCAAGATCGCCCTGACCCTGTTCGTCATCGCCTTCATCGGCCTGGGCATCCTTGGCATCCTGCCGGCGACGCCGCTGTACACCTGGATCGCCCGCATTCTGTCACTGGTCTACTTCGCCTTCTTCTTCCTGATGCCCTGGTACACCATGAATGACACCGTCAAGCCGGTTCCGGAAAGGGTGACCTCGAAATGAAAAAACTGCTTTTCCTGCTCATCGCCCTGCCCACTGCCGCCTTCGCCTCAGGCGCCGCTTTCCACCTGGACAATGCCCCGGTCAACCCGAACGACAAGGAGTCCCTGCAGCGGGGCGCGCGGGTCTTCGTGAACTACTGCCTGAACTGCCACGGCGCCAGCTATATGCGCTACAACCGCATGCAGGACTTCGGCCTCAGCGAACAGCAGATCAAGGACAACCTGCTGTTTGCTGCGAAAAAGCCGGGCGAACCCATGCGTGTGGCCATGAGTACCGGTGATGCCAAGGCCTGGTTCGGCGCGCCACCGCCCGATCTTTCCGTAATTACCCGATCCCGCGGCGCCGACTGGGTCTATACCTATCTGCGCGCGTTCTACCGTGACAGCAGCCGTCCACTCGGCTGGAACAACATGGTGTTTGACAAGGTGGGTATGCCCCACGCGCTGCATGAGCTGCAAGGCCAGATGGCCCCTGTCTATCGCACGGAAAAGAACGCCGAGGGCCATGATCATCAGGTCCTGGAACGGATGGAGCTCGTCAAGCCCGGAAAGCTCACTCTCGCCGAGTACGACGCCCTGGTAGGCGATCTGGTGAACTACTTGGCGTGGATGGGTGAACCCGCCAAGACCCAGCGCATGGGCATTGGCTTGGCCGTGCTGCTGTTCCTTGGACTGTTCTACGTGGTGGCCTTCTACCTCAAGAAGGAATACTGGAAGGACGTGCATTAAGCACGAGGGTTGAACGCCAAATGATGATTCTGTACTCGGGCACCGCCTGCCCCTTCAGCCAGCGATGCCGTATCGTTCTGCATGAGAAGGGCATGGATTTCGACATCAAGGATGTGGATCTCCAGGACAAGGCCGATGAAATCGCCGCCATGAACCCCTACGGTCGGGTTCCCATTTTGGTGGAGCGCGATCTCACCCTGTATGAGTCCAACATCATCAACGAGTACATTGACGAGCGTTTTCCCCACCCTCAGTTGATGCCCGCTGACCCTGTCATGCGCGCCCGGGCCCGGCTGTTCCTGCACAATTTCGAGAGCGATCTGTTCTCCCACCTTGGCGACATCGTCAACGGCACCCCCAAGGCCGCAGAAAAGGCCCGCGCCATCGTGCGCGACAACCTGACCCAGATCGCGCCCATCTTTACAAAGCAGAAATACATGCTCGGCGAGGAATATTCCATGCTGGACGTGGCCATCGCACCCTTGCTGTGGCGCCTCGACCATTACGGCATCCAGTTGCCCAAGCAGGCCACGCCGCTCCTGAAATATGCCGAGCGACTTTTCGCCCGGCCGGCCTTCATCGAGGCACTCACGCCGGTCGAAAAAGCCATGCGGAAGTGAGCACGACTTGAGCGCGCTGTCCCAGCAACCCTATTTTCTGCGCGCGCTCTATGAATGGTGTGTGGATAGCGGCCTGACGCCCTACCTGACCGTCAAGGTCGATGCCCGCACCCACGTACCCCAAGGCTATGTGAAGGATGGGCGTATCGTCCTGAATGTGGGCCCAAGCGCCGTGCGCAACATTCACATGGACAACGACTGGGTGACCTTCTCTGCACGCTTCGGCGGTGTCTCCCACACCATCCAGTTCCCGGTAGGCAACGTCCTCGCCATCTATGCCAAGGAATCGGGGGAAGGCATGAACTTCGAGGGCTTGCCATCTCCCCAAGAGGAACTGAGTTCCGCGCCACCGGATGCAGAGGCTATTGCTGACCAGACTCAGGGGAACGGCAGCGAGCCATCCCCTCCCCAACCCCCAAGGGGCAAACCCCAGTTACGGGTTGTGAAGTAAGATCGGCCACCCGGGCCAGCATCAAGTCCAAGCGCCGGCATAGCTCAGTTGGTAGAGCAATCGCCTTGTAAGCGATAGGTCGTCTGTTCGAGTCAGACTGTCGGCACCAACCCCTCCAGCCCTCCTGCGGAAACGGCCTGATGCGGCTCTGCCGCCACGCCCGAACTGGACTCCGTACAACCAGGAAAAAAGATTCAAGTCTGTCCATTAGCCGTCGTTAATATATTCAGGTACTTACTGGATAGCCTTCATGACCCACCGCTGCATGTGTATTCTGGCATTCGTGGCGGCCGCCTTTTCGGCGGCAGCGCCGGCTTGGTCAGGCTATGACGAAGGCGTTCAGGCCTATTCAAACGGCGATTTCGAGCGGGCGGCACGGGAGTTCATGACGCTGGCCAAGAAGGGAGAAGCCGAATCCCAATACATGCTTGGAATCCTTTATGAGGAGGGCCAGGGGTTACCCAGGGATGATGTGGAGGCGGCGTTCTGGTACGCGCGCGCCGCGAACCAGGGTTTCGTGGATGCCTATTTCGCCCTCGGACAGCTCTTCGTGCATCGCAAAGGCGATCGGCAGGATCGCATGGCGGCCCATCACTGGTTCAGCCTTGCCAAGGAATACGGACACCGTCTCGGCGAGCAGGAAATGCTACGCAACCTGAATGCCATGCCTCCGGAGATGGCGGAGATTGCAAGGAACCGATTTCGCGACCGACGCCTGGCCGTCGCGCGATAGACCCTGACGCTCCGGCAGCAGGCCCATTTGGGGGCCCGCTGTGTATCGTCAGTTCCCCGCGAAGCTATCGCAACACCACCAAAACCACGCGCCGATTCTTGCCGCGTCCTTCCCGTGTACGGTTGTCGGCCACAGGGCGGCTCTCCCCATAGGCGGCCACCGCAAGGAGATGCAGGGGAATCTTCGCCTCTCGGTGCAGATAGTCGCGCACAGCCATGGCACGTTCCCGAGAAAGCCTGAGGTTGGCTTCGGCGTGGCCGCTGCTGTCCGTATGGCCCTGTATCTCGATGTAAGCACCGCGGTTTTCCGCCTTGAGTCGGCTGGCGAAATCGTTCAGTTGGCCACGTGCCCTTTCATTGAGCCTGGCATCCTGAACCCCAAAGTTAGCCACCTCGTCGGTGAGCGTCGTCTCAAATACCAGCTTGCCCTCAGCCAGTTTGCCCGCAAGCCGGGCACGCTCCAGGGCCTCCCGCGCCGTTGTCGACGCCTTGCCATTCTCGATTTCATTGCGCGCCAGCCGATCCGCCTGGTTATTCAACAGATCCTGCACCAGGGTCAGGCGCAGGCCGGATTCAGCCAAACCCTTCTCGCCGGCCTCGACCCGCTTGCGCGCGTTAGCCAGATCGCCGTCGATGCCGCTCAGGCGCTGGTCGATCCTGACGACAGCCTGGGCATTGGCCTCGCCTTGACCCTGAAGGCGTGAGGTCTCGGTCTGAAGGTCGCCAAGGCTCCGAGCCGCCGCCTTGAGCGCGGCTTCCCGCTCCTGGTCGCGTCGCCCCATGGTGGCCATCCCGGCCTCCAGGCCGGCCAGGCGATCGAGAGCGGCGGTCAAGGTGACGCTCTGTTGCTGGAGCTTGCGCTTTAGATCGCCGATCAGGATGCCGATGTCGTCCGGTCTTCCCGTAGCCGCGCTCGATTCACCGGCCCTGGCGGCGGCCAGCCCGGCGGTTTCCGATGCGGGCAGTGTTGGCCCCGACAGCGCAGCGGCCGTCGCCGGGGGTGAACCTCCCCTTTCGTCAAAGCCCCTGTCGGGAAGTGCGGCTTGAAGCGTCTTGGGCATGCTGCCTTGCAAGGCAGCAATCCGGCCTTCGGCCAAGGCGAGTCCGGCGACGGCACCTTCGAGGCGGCGGCTGGTGGTGTTGAGGCGGGCATCCTGGCCATCGAGCCGTTGCTGGGCCCGCTCCACGTCCGCATACATCGTATCGATGCGATGTTTCGCGCCGCTGATGTCACCTACCAGACGGTCCAGGCGTTGACCGTTGAATTGCAATTCCTGGCGTGTTTCGTCCAGGCGCGCAACGGCCGCGGTGCCGGCCTGCTCGGCCCGGCCAATGCGCGCCTCCGCATCCCGGATGCGGTTGGCGTTGGCGTCCATGCCCTGATTGATAGCCTTGAACCAGGCTTCCAGGCTGCTGACGCGCTCGCTTTGCTGGCCGACTTCCTGGCGCACGAATTCCTGGCTGGCGCAGCCACCGAGACCAAGCGCGCTCATCCCCACCAGGATGAGGAAGCGGGATGTCGGCTTGGCATTGGCCCGAATCCGAGGTTGCTGGGGAACATTCATCACGATCGCCTCCGGATGCAGAATGTAAAGGGAAGAGGATCAGGGCAAGGGAAGGCATTATCCTCCCTTGGCCGGCATTTATTCATTCACAACCAACAAGCCCACCCTGCCCATGACCCCGATCACTTCCCCATCCTGCCCCTGTGGTTCCGGACTGGCTTATCAGGATTGCTGCGCGCACTTCATCGCGGGCGACGCCTTGCCACCCTCGGCGGAAGCCCTAATGCGTTCCCGCTACTGCGCCTATGTCCAGGCAAACGAGAAATATCTGCTCGCCACATGGCATCCGCAGACCCGACCGGCCAGCCTCAATTTTGACCGAGAGGCCAGGCCCAGGTGGCTGGGGCTACGCATCAAGGCCAGCCTGACTCACGATTCCGATCATGCCAGCGTCGAATTCGTGGCCCGCTACAAGATCGCCGGCCGTGCTCACCGCCTGCACGAAACCAGCCGCTTCGAACGGATCCAGGGACGTTGGGTCTATTTGGATGGCAGGTTGCAGGATTGAAACTTCAATCCTTACCATTCGCGGCTAATATTCAAATGTGGTCGGATCGACGTTCCACATCGCCAACCAGAGAGCGAGGAGACAACAATGAGCACATTCATCGACAAGCAAGGGATTTTTCATAACGAGCGACGTCGCCACCCGCACCTGCGGGCCATCTACGACGACGTGCGCGGCCGCATTGACCACTTCTTCCACACCGCCACGGAGTGGGCGAACAGTCCGATGGATTATCTGGCCCATCGGGTAGTGCACGAGGCCTACCCGAGCCTGACGTCCCTGGAGGTAAAGACTCTGGTGGCTGCCATCGAGCGGACATATCAGCCCCAGTGACCCTCCTGGTCGAGGGGCAAGCCATAACAGGAGCAGCATAGGGGTAAGATGCGCGGGCACATCAAGATCGCCATTGAACCGTGGATTACACCCTTCTTCGCGGCCTGCACATCGCGGCCGTCCTTGCCACCCTGACTCTGTTCCTGTTGCGTGGCTTCTGGATGCTCAAGGATTCCCCGCACCTGCGGGATTCCTGGGTGCGCATCGTGCCCCACGTCAATGACACCGTACTGCTGGGCGCGGCAATCGCCATGCTCTTCACGGGTGGTCTCAACCCCCTTGCCCAGCCCTGGCTGCTGGCAAAGATCCTCGGACTGCTGGCCTACATCGGCCTGGGCACGGTGGCCCTCAAGCGCGGCAAGACTCAAGCCGTGCGCGTGAAAGCTCTGATCGCCGCCCTGGGTGTTTTTGCATATATCGTGGCGGTGGCCGTCACCAAGCAGGTCGTTCCCGGTGCGGCCTGACATGAAGATCCCGCCTCAATTCCAGGCGAGCCGCAAACATCTGGTGGACCTGCGCCACGATCTGCACGCCCACCCTGAACTGGCCTTCGACGAACACCGCACCAGCGACAAGGTCACGGCCTTCCTGCAGGCGCGGGGCGTCGAGACCCATCGCGGCCTGGCCGGTACCGGCGTGGTCGGGATCCTTCGGCACGGTAACGGCCGACGCGCCATCGCCCTGCGCGCAGACATGGATGCCCTGCCGGTGCAGGAACAGAACCTGTTTCCGCACCGCTCGCGCATTGATGGCCGCATGCACGCCTGCGGCCACGACGGCCACACCGCCATGCTGCTCGGGGCCGCGGAGCACCTGGCGGCGCATCCCAACTTCGACGGCACGGTGGTGTTCATCTTCCAGCCCGCCGAGGAAACTGATGGCGGCGCCCGGGTGATGATCGAGGAAGGTCTGTTCGAGCAATTCCCGGTCGACGCGGTGTTCGGCATGCACAACTGGCCGGGCCTGCCCGCCGGCCAGTTCGCCGTGCACAACGGGCCGGTGATGGCCTGCGCCGATCAGTTCGACATCCTGCTCAAGGGTCACGGCGCCCATGCCGCCATGCCACACCAGGGGCGCGACCCGCTGGTCGCCGGGGCCGCCCTGGTGCAGGCCTTGCAAAGCGTGGTAAGCCGGACCCTGGACCCGCTGGATTCGGCAGTGCTGTCCATCACCCAGTTCTTCGCCGGCGGCGATGCCTACAACGTCATCCCGGCGGAGGCCCGCGTCGGCGGTACCGTGCGCGCCTTCCGGCCTGAGGTGGAAGACGCCATCGAGGCGGCCATGGAGCGCCTGTGTGCCGGCATCGCCGCCGCCCACGGCGTGCAGGCCGCCCTGGACTACCGGCGCGGCTATCCGCCCACGGTGAATGCCGCCGCCGAGGCGGAAGCCTGCCGGCGGGTACTGGTCGACCTGGTGGGCGAGGACAACGTGCGCACCGACATGCGGCCGTCCATGGGTGCCGAGGATTTCGCCTTCATGCTGCGCGAGAAGCCCGGCTGCTACGTCTGGATCGGCAACGGCCTGGCGGAAGGCGGCTGCATGCTGCACAACCCCCGCTACGACTTCAACGACGACATCCTCACCCTGGGCGCCTGCTACTGGGTGAAACTGGTGGAAACCCTGCTTCAGGCGGCCTGAGCCTTGCCGGCCTGGCCATCGGCGTAATAGCTGATGCGACTGCGCGGACTGAGGTACTCGAAAATTTCCCTGGGCAGGCTGGCGGGCCGCAGGGTGGCGGTGACGCTCAGATCCGGCTCGTCCGCCAGGTTCAGCAGCAAGGCCTCCTCCTTCGGCACCCGCGGGTCATAGAGCAGCAGGGTGGGATGCAGCAGCTGCCCTGGATTCACGCTCACCACCAGGCCGATGGCCTCGTTGTTCAGCCTCACCACGCTGCCGGGCGGATAGACGCCGAGGCAGCGGATGAAATGCTGCATGAGGCCGGCATCGTATTTCTCCCGCTCCTTCTTGAACATGTGCGACAGGGCCTCGGCCGGAATCATGGATTCCGCCGCATTGGACCGGTTGCAGTAGTTGTCGAAGGCATTGGCGATGGCGGCCACGCGGGCGAAGCGGCCTATGCGGGCGCCCCTCAGACCGTGGGGGAATCCCCCGCCGTCCAGGGTCTCGTGGTGCATGGCGATGACTTCCAGGGCCCCCGCCGGCAGCCCCGGCAGCTTGGCGGCCATCTCTACGCCGTAGGCCACGTGCTCCTGGTAGAAATTGCGTTCCGCCATGGTCCAGGCGGTCTTCTTCAGCAGGATCTGGCTCGGCACCCTCTCCTTGCCAATGTCGTGCAGCAGGGTGCCCTGGCCCAGGTCGTGCATCTCCTCGGCGCTGAAGCCAGCCTCCCGGGCGAGCATCAGGGCAAGCATGGTGACGTTGAGCGCGTGGTAGTAGGCACCCTCGTCGCCGCTCTTGGCGTTCATCAGGTGGAGCAGCACATCCTTTTCGGCCAGCAGGGAATCCACCATGTCGGCGACCAGGGCCTGAGCCTGCTCCAGGGATTCCTCGGGCTTGGCGAACAGGTTGCGCAACAGGCCCTTGACCGTGGCCATGCCGCTGACGAATTTCTTCTCGCAACGCCCGAAAGCCTCCCGCTGCCTGGTGAGCAGCGCACGGCGCTCCTGCTTGGCCCGCCACATGGCCTCCACCTCCGGGTCCGCCGGCGGCGGCTCGGGCGGCGGCACATTCGCCTTCGCGAGGGGCAGGGGCGACACATCGCTCTTGCCGGGCAGATAGATCACCTCCTTGAGGCCAAGGGAGCGCAAAACCTTGAGCTGCTGTTCGTTGCGGATCTTGAAGCTGCTGAACAGGAAGGGGTGATTCATCCAGTCATCGATGCGGATATACAGGCCGACGCGAACCTGTTCGATGCCGATGCGTTGTTCCGGGAGATTCATGTGGCACGGGACATTGAAAACGATTGTCTATCGGCACGCCGGGCCGGAACCTGAATGGCAGAAGCCATTCATAATCCTGGCGAAACCGAGGAGAAACCCATGAGCCGACAACTCGCCACCCTGGCCGGCGGCTGCTTCTGGTGCCTGGAAAGCGCCTTCAACCGCCTGGAAGGCGTCGACGCGGCCATTTCGGGCTATATGGGCGGCACCACCGCGCACCCTACCTATGGGCAGGTCTGTGCCGGCGACAGCGGCCATGCCGAGGTCGTGCAGGTGCGCTTCGATCCGGAGCAGATTACCTATCGCGAGTTGCTGGAAATCTTTTTCAGCCTGCATGACCCCACCACGCTCAACCGCCAGGGCAACGACGTGGGCAGCCAATACCGTTCCACCATCTTTTGGCACGACGCGGGGCAGAAGGCGGAAGCCGGAGCCCTGGTCGCCGAGCTCGGCGCCAACCATGTCTTCGAACGACCCATCGTCACTGAGATCGTCACGGCCTCAACCTTCTGGCCGGCGGAGGATTACCACCAACGCTACTTCGAGCAGAACCCGCGCCAGCCCTATTGCCAGTTCGTGGTGGCCCCCAAGCTGGCCAAGTTCCGGGAAAAGTTCGCGGCCCGCCTGAAACCCGGCGCCTGACTCCCCGCGCCGCCACATGCGGCATGGGGCGGCTAAAATCTCGGCTCCGCCTTCCGTATCCCGCGCCATGCACACCGACTGCGCCCAGCCTTTCCTGCTCGAGCACCTGGATATCCGTGGCGCCCTGGTCTCGCTTGACCGTGCCTGGCGCGACCTGGCTGCCGGCAGGGGCTATCTGCCAGGGGTGCTCGGCCTGCTGGGCGAAATGAGCGCCGTCACCGCCCTGATCACCGCCAACCTCAAGCAGCCCGGGCGCATGACCTTCCAGTTGCGCGGCGACGGCGGGGTCAGCCTGCTGGTGCTGGACTGCGACGAGCAGTTGCGGCTGCGCGGCATGGCCCGCCTCGGCGAAGGTGGCGTCGCGGAGGGCGCGCCGGTGCGCGACCTCCTGGGCAACGGCCAGCTGCTGCTCACCCTGGACGCGGAGGGCATGCGCCAGCCTTACCAGAGCCTGGTGCCCCTCGAGGGCGACAGCCTCGCCGCCATTTTCGAAAACTATCTGAACCTGTCAGAGCAACAGCCCACCCGCCTGATGCTCGCCGCCGACGCGCGCCGCGCCGCCGGCCTGCTGCTGCAGAAGATGCCGGAAGCCGACCGGCGCGACGCGGACGGCTGGAACCGGGTACAGCATCTGCTGGGCACCCTGACCGTCCGCGAATTGCTGGCCCAGACCCCGCTGGACCTGCTGCGCCGGCTGTTCCCCGAGGAGGCTGTGCGGGTGTTCGCGCCGCGCCCCGTCAGCCATCATTGCCCTGAGGACCCTGAGAAAATCCATGCCATGCTGCGCGGCCTGGGCCGGGCGGAGTGCGATGCCATCCTTGCCGACAAGGGCGAGGTGCACGTGCGCGACGACATCTGCAACCGGGACTATCGTTTCGACGCCGCCGCCATCGAGACCATCTTCGCCGTACCCGCCCAGCGCATGCACTGAAGGACCCAACCGTGATTCCCGCCGCCCTGCGCCCCGCCCGCCTCGGCCCCGGCCCGCGCGGCGTCGCCTTCTCCGAGGACTATGGCGACATCTACCATTCCGCCGATGGTGGCCCGGGCCAGGCCGCGCATGTCTTTCTCGGGGGCAACGGCCTGCCCGGACGCTGGCAGGGGCGGGACCGCTTCGTCATCCTGGAGAACGGCTTCGGCACCGGCCTGAATTTCCTAGCCACCTGGTCGGCGTGGCGCGACGACCCGCTGCGCCCCATGCGTCTGCATTACCTGGCGGTGGAGAAGCATCCCCTCAACGTCAGCGACCTGGCCCGCCTGCACGCGCCCTGGCGCGAATTCCAGTTCCTTGCCGAAGGCCTGCGCCAGGCCTGGCCGGTGCTGACCCCGGGTTTTCACCGCCTGGAATTCGCCGCCGGCAGGGTGGTGCTCACCTTGATGCTTGGCGAGGCCGCCGACTGTCTGCGCAAGCTGCGCGCCAGCGTGGACGCCTTATATCTGGACGGCTTCGACCCGAAGAAGAACCCCGATATGTGGTCCCCCGCCCTGTTCCGGCGCTGCGCCCAACTGGCCGCTCCCGGCGCCACCCTGGCGACCTGGTGCGTCGCCGGTGGTGTGCGTGCCGCCCTGGCCGAAGCCGGCTTCGCCACGGAAAAGCGTCCCGGCTTCGCCAGCAAGCGGGAGATGCTGACCGGTGTCCTGGCCGCACATCCTGGCCATGTCGCCGCAACTCCGCGCCCCGCGCCCCGCCATGCCGTGGTGCTGGGCGCCGGACTGGCGGGATGTGCCATCGCCCAGCGCCTGGCGGCCAGGGGCTGGCAGGTGGAAGTGCTCGATGCCCATGCCACACCCGCGGCCGAGGCCTCCGGCAATGTGGCGGGCATTGTGCGTCCCCTGCTCTCGCGCGACGACAACCTGGCCTCCCGCCTCAACCGGGCCTGCTTTCTGCACATCGCCCGCGCCTGGTCGCGACTCGACGAGAGCGGCCATCCACCCCGCCGTCGCCTGGATGGCGTGCTGCACATCGCCCGGGATGCCGAACATGAATTGCTGCAAGGGCAGCTGGCCGCCGACTACCCTGAGGACTATGTGCGCTTCCTGGAACGGGAGGAGGCCAGCAAGTTTCTGGGGGCTCCCACCGCCTTTGGCGGCTGGCTCTTTCCCGGCGGCGGCTGGGCCAGCCCACGCGGCATCTGCCGCGCCCTGCTGGCTGCTGGAGGCCTGGACATCGCCTTTCTCGGTCACCGCGCCGTGTCCAGCCTGGAATATGGCGATGGCCTCTGGCGGCTGCGCGACGCGGCCGGCAAGGTGCTGGCCGCATCCACCACGGTCATCCTGGCCGCCGGCGCACGGGCGCCGGCCCTGGCCCAGGCAGCCGATCTACCCATCAGGCCGGTGCGCGGCCAGGTCAGCCATGTTCCTGCTGGCCGCCTGCCCTCCCTAAAGCATGCGGCCTGCTGCGAGGGCTACCTTACTCCGGCGGTGGACGGCGAGCATTGCCTGGGTGCGTCGTATGCCTACGATGACGGTGACGAATTGCGCCTGAACGAGCACCAGGGCAACCTGCGCCGCCTGGCCCGCATCCTGCCCGGTGCGGAACGACACTTCGACACTACCGGACTGGGTGGGCGCGTGGGGTTCCGCGCCGCCACACCTGACCGCCTGCCCCTGGTGGGCGCACTCGCCAATTCCACGCAAACGCTGACCAGGAATTGCCGGCTGGCGGAGGTACCGCGCCAGGCGGGCCTCCACGGTCTCCTAGGTCTGGGGTCACGTGGCCTGGTATGGGCCGAATTGGCCTCCGAAATCCTGGCCAGCCAATTGGACGGTGACCCAATGCCGCTGGAGAGCGACCTGCTGGATGCCATTGACCCCGCCCGGTTCCGCCTCAGGGCGCATCGGCGCACCCGTTAACTGCCAGCACTCCCAGCCGGGAACAGATCCACCCGGATCCGGACGAGTGGCGATTACTTTCCTTCACGCGCCCTCTCGATAGCGCACAGCCTCGATTCCGAGCTTGCGCATCTTCGAGCGCAGGGTATGAGGGTTTATTTCCAGCAGGCGGGCAGCGCCGAAGGGCCCCTCGACACGGCCGTGGCTGCGCCGCAGGGCGGCCTCGATGTGCCTGCGGCTGGCCTCTGTGAAGGAAGCCAGGCCTTGTTCGATCACCACCTCCGGCACCTCCCGGCGCGGTGGCGTGAAAGCCGCGGGCGGGGCCACGCCGAGAGCGCGCGCCACCTCCAGGCGGCGGCCGTCGCCGAGGATGGCGGCGCGTTCGATCACCGAGGCGAATTCACGCACGTTGCCGGGCCAGGGATAGGCGGCCAGAAGGGCCAGATCGGAGGCATCCGGCATGCGCGGTGCCAAGCCCAGGCGTTCGGCGGCGCGCAGGGAGAAATGCGCTGCCATGGCCGGGATGTCCTGCAGACGCTCGCGAAGCGGCGGCAGGGGAATAGGGAACACCGCAATGCGGAACCAGAGGTCTTCCCGGAACTCGCCGTCGCGTACCGCCTGGCGCAGGTCCCGGTTGGTGGCCGCAACCAGGCGCACGTCCACGCTCAGCCCGCTCTCACCCCCCACCCGCTGGAAACTGCCGTCCTGCAGTACCCGCAGCAGACGTACCTGCGCGGCCAGGGGCAACTCGCCGATCTCGTCGAGGAACAGGGTGCCGCCGTCGGCGCGTTCGAACCAGCCCTTGCGCGTGCCCACGGCGCCGGTGAAGCTGCCGCGCTCGTGGCCGAAGAGTTCCGAGTCGATCAGTTCGGGGGGGATGGCGCCGCAATTGACGCGCAAAAAGGGACCGCTGGCCCGCCGTGAATGGCTGTGTACCGCCCGCGCCACCACTTCCTTGCCGGTACCGGTTTCCCCCAGGATGAGCACCGGCGCGTCGGACCGGGCCACCTGACGTACTGCCGCCATGACCTCACGCAGGCCTTCCTCGGCGCCGACGATGGCGTCGTTGAGGCCGGCACGCTTGAGCCTCAGCGTGCGCCGTTCCTCCACCAGGCGATGCAACAGTTGCCGGGCAGCGGGCCCCAGGCTGTTGGCAAGCTGCGAGAGAAAATCGTCCAGTTCCGCGTCGCTGCCGGCGCACTGCCGTGCCAAAGCTTCAACCTGTTCTATAAAATCGTTTATCTGTTTTATTTCATTTATTACCATTTATATATCCTTGTTTTTCATTCTGTTTTAACAGTATAGAGATGAATGGCCGGTTCGCCAGCTCCGCCGGATTCTGATCATGGCTTTGTTCGCGGGACTCTGGCGATAGTCCATCCCCAAGACCGTACTTCCGTTTAATCAAAGGGTTGGCTCTGCCAACAGGTTCAACACGAGCCTGGCACCGGCTCGCCGTAGACACCCCCGGGAATGTCTGCGCAAAGATTTGGCACGCCCTATGCAAGGCATGGTTACTTTTTTTCTTGGAGTTCATCATGTCTGCCCTGCAACTGGTATCCGTCTTGCCTCCCCTGTCCAGCCGCCGTACCCGCCTGTGGCTCATCCTGGTGACCACTGTTCTGGCGACGTTGATGACTCTGCATTTCGTGCCGGGGTGGGAGGTAAGCGCCCGGGCAAGCATCGGCTTGTCGATGTTCACGATGATGGCCATCTTCCTCGCCGCCCTGGCTTGTGAATACATGGATTCCAGCCTGGGCATGGGCTACGGCACGACACTCACCCCCCTGCTGCTGCTATCCGGGTTCGAACCCCTGCAGATCGTGCCCGCCGTGCTGATTTCCGAGTTGATGACCGGCCTCACCGCCGGGTTGCTGCACCAGCGCGACGGCAACGTCGATTTCCTCAATGACGCCCGCGCCCGTCGCACCACCCTGCTTCTGGGCAGCCTGTCCGGCATCGGCGCCATCCTGGCAGTCTGGCTGGCGGTAAGCGTTTCCAAGTTCTGGCTGGGCCTGTTCATCACCGGCATCATCCTGGCAATGGGCGTGATCATCCTCGCCACCCGCAACCGCCAGATTCCCTACCGGGCTGGCGGTATCGTGACCGTTGGCGCCGTGGCGGCCTTCAACAAGGGTCTGTCTGGTGGTGGTTACGGCCCCCTGGTCACGGCCGGCCAGGTGGTTTCCGGCCTGCCCGCCAAGCATGCGGTGGCGGTGACCTCGGTGGCCGAATCCCTCACCTGCCTGATCGGTGTGCTGGCCTATCTCGCCATGGGCAAGTCCATCGCCTGGGAACTGGCCGTGCCGCTGACCCTGGGTGCCCTGCTGTCGGTGCCCATGGCCACCCTTACCGTTAGCCGCAGTTCTGAAACCGCCCTGCGCGGCGTGGTTGGAGTCGTAACACTGTTCCTGGGCGCGGTGGCCTTGCTGAAGCTATTCTGAAAGCGCGTTGATGAAGCCCTCTCGCGCGAGAAGTCGGTGAGTCAACGCATAGCCCCTCCCCCACGCCTGGGGGAGGGTTTTTTCATAGACGGGATGTCGCCCGCTTTAGAGCGTCGGCGAGAGCGCCACCCTGGGGTTGTTGCGGCTGTTTCAAGCCCCCCCGGCCACGGAAGGCGGCGCCAGGGTTTGCAAGTGAGGGCAATGGCGGCGTGTCCTTCATGCGCATGGTAAGTGCGATGCGCTTGCGCGGAATATCCACTTCCATCACCTTCACCTTGACGATGTCACCGGCCTTGACCACGTCGCGGGAATCCTTAACGAACTTCTCGGACAGTGCGGAGATGTGCACCAGACCGTCCTGGTGCACGCCGATGTCGACGAAGGCACCGAAGTTGGTGACGTTGGTGACCACGCCCTCCAGGGTCATACCCGGCTTCAGATCCTTGAGGTCGTGGATATCGTCCAGGAAGGCCGCAGTCTTGAAGGCGGGCCGGGGGTCACGGCCGGGCTTTTCCAGCTCCTTCAGGATGTCGCGAACCGTGGGCAGCCCGAAGCGCTCGTCCACGTACTTGTCCGGGCTCAGGCGCTTCAGCACGTCGGTGTTGCCGATGACGCCCTTCATGTCCAGCCTCAGGTCGGCCAGGATGCGCTGCACCAGCGGATAGGCCTCCGGGTGCACGGCGGACGTGTCCAGGGGATTGTCGCCACCGGGCACACGCAGGAAGCCGGCGGCCTGTTCGAAGGTCTTCGCCCCCAGGCGGGGCACCTGCTTCAGGGCCTCCCGGTTGGGGAAGGGACCGTGGGCGTCCCGGTGGGCGACGATCTGGTTCGCCAGGCTGGCGTTGAGGCCCGAGACCCGGGTCAGCAGGGCGGCGGAGGCGGTGTTCACGTCCACGCCCACCGCGTTGACGCAATCCTCCACCACCGCCTCCAGGGCCTGGCCCAGCTTGGCCTGGCCCAGGTCGTGCTGGTACTGGCCGACGCCAATGGCCTTGGGCTCGATCTTCACCAGTTCCGCCAGGGGGTCTTGCAGGCGCCGGGCGATGGACACGGCCCCGCGCAGGGACACGTCCAGGTCCGGGAACTCCTTCGCCGCCAGGGCCGAGGCGGAATAGACCGAGGCGCCCGCCTCGCTCACCGTCACCTTGGTCAGACCCAGTTGCGGATAGCGGCGCATCAGGTCGCCCACCAGCTTGTCGGTCTCCCGGCTGGCGGTGCCGTTGCCGATGCTGATGAGTTGGGCCTCGTGGGTGGCCACCAGGCGGCCCAGGGTGTTCAGCGCCCCTTCCCAGTCGTTGCGGGGTTCGTGGGGATAGATGGTGGCGGTATCCAGGAGCTTGCCGGTGCGGTCCACCACCGCCACCTTGACCCCCGTGCGGATGCCCGGGTCCAGGCCGATGACCGCCTTGGGTCCGGCCGGCGCGGCCAACAGCAGATCCTTCAGGTTGTCGGCGAAGACCCGGATGGCCTCGGCTTCAGCCCGCTCGAACAGGGCGTTCATCAGGTCCAGTTCCAGGTGCAGGGAGAGTTTCACCTTCCAGGTCCAGCGCACCGTGTCCATCATCCAGCGGTCCCCGGCCCGGCCCTGGTCGGATAGGCCCAGGTGGGCGCCGATCATGCCCTCGCAGGGGCTGTTGCCCTTCGGCGTCGCTTCGGCGGCGAGTTCCTCCGGCAGCTTGATGGCCAGGCCCAGCACCCCTTCATTGCGCCCCCGGAACAGGGCCAGGGCCCGGTGGGAGGGCATGTCCCTCCAGGCCTCGTCGAACTCGAACCAGTCACGGAACTTCTGGCCCTCGTTCTCCTTGCCCTCCACCAGGCGGGAAACCACACACCCCCGGTCCCGCAGGTAGGCGCGCAGCTTCTCCAGCAGGGCGGCATCCTCGGCGAACTGCTCCATGAGAATCTGGCGGGCGCCGTCCAGCGCCGCCTTCACGTCCACCACGCCCTTGTCGGCATCCAAGTAGGCGGCGGCCTCGGCTTCCGGGTTGCGGGCGGGGTCCGCCAGCAGCAAGTCCGCCAGGGGCTGCAAGCCTGCCTCCCGGGCAATCTGAGCCTTGCTGCGGCGCTTGGGTTTGTAGGGTAGGTAGAGGTCTTCAAGACGCTGCTTGGTGTCCGCAGTACGCAGGTCGGACTCCAGTTCCGGCGTCAACTTGCCCTGCTCGAGGACGCTGGCCAGCACCGCCGCCCGCCGCTCCTCCAGTTCCCGCAGGTAGCCCAGCTGTTCCGCCAGATGGCGCAACTGAGTGTCGTCCAGACCCCCGGTGGCCTCCTTGCGGTAGCGGGCAACGAAGGGCACGGTGGCGCCGTCGTCCAGCAGGTCGACGGCGGCAAGCACCTGGTTGGGATGGACGTTGAGTTCCTGAGCGATGCGGACTTCGATGGCGGCAAGCATGGGAAGCGGATCGGGTGCGAAAGCCGGGCAGGATGGAGAAATCCCCGGTGGGTGGCAAGGCTTGACAACCAGGCCGGAACGACCCAGCCACACGCCGGCGGGTGATCAATAAGCGTAGGTTGCCAGCAAGCCCAGGCCCCAGTCCGGGCTGACCGTGCTGAACCCCCTCACGGCATAGGTCTGCAGTTTGAAGTCGGGGCTGAATTTGTGCACCCAGTAGACGGTGGCTTCCTTGGCCGGCTCCGAGCCGCTGCGGCTGGCCTGGCGCCAATCCCACATCAGCCCTGCGCTGTCTGCCGAGGAGAGCTTGTAGCCCAGGCCCAGGGTACCGAACCATTGGTTTCTCAGGGTCAGACCCGCCGGATCGCCGGGCATCCGGTAACCCGCGGTGGCAAAAGGCGTCAGGGCACCAGCCAGGTAATACACGTCCGCCAGGACGGAATAGTCATTCTTGCCGCTGCCCAGGCCCTTGTTCTTGTCCGCCGTCGCCAGTTTGGCCTTCGCGCCTATATCCAGCAGAAAGCCCTGCAACGGCCTGTCCCAGACACTCCAGGAGTAGGAGACGCCCAAATCCCCCATGCCTTCCTCGGTGCTTCGCGGGCCGCTGCCGTCATAGATGGGCTGCCCGCTGGGGTCCACATCGATGATGTTCCCGCCGCTGGGCGTGGTGACCCGGACCCAGGGCAGGGTCACCTTCAGCGACGAACGCTCGCCTTCCCACTTCAGGGTCAAAGGAACGGACCAGGTTTCCGTGGCTTGGCCGCCGCCATAGCGGCCATTGCTGTAATCCACGCCCGCGGACAGGCTCCAGTCCGCAGCGCTGGCGTGCACCGTGCAAGCAGCTAGGAAAACAATCCCGGAAAGGAAATTACGGCTTCTTCGCATGATTTCCATGAATCAGTGCCTGCCCGAACGCGAGGGTCTCTCTGGCTTCTCGACCTTCTCGACCTTCTCGACCTTCTCGACCTTCTCGACCTTCTCGACCTTCTCGACCTTCTCGACCTTCTCGACCTTCTCGACCTTCTCGACCTTCTCGGCCTTCTCGGCCTTCTCGACCTTCTCGGCTTTCTCGGCCTTCTCGGCCTTCTCGGCCTTCTCGGCCTTCTCGGCCTTCTCGACCTTCTCGGCTTTCTCGGCCTTCTCTGCCTTCTCTGCTTTATCGGCCTTATCTGTGACCTCCTCTTTGTGCGACCTTTCAGCCTTGCTCCCCGTAGCGGTGGCCTCTGCCGAACCTTCCGACGCGCTCTGCTCGATACCTGTGCGAATGTCGTCCTCGGACTTCCGCTGGGCCCGGTTGGAAACCGGTGATGTACTTGGCGCGTAAGCGCCCTCCATACGCCGGTCCACCAGCACTCGGGTAGCCTCCAGATCGCCGTCGGCCAGACGGCGTGCCTCCACCCGCACCCAGTTGCCGACCGGCGGCAATAGGGCACTGCCCGTCTTCAAGATCGCATAGCCAATGGAAAGAACACCCGGCCTTGGGGCCTGTTGCACGACACCTTGCAGTATCAGTCGTTCGACGGTGGCCATGGACTTGAGCTCGGGAGTTTTTTCGACACTCTTGGCGTGCAGGATGCCTGCACGCAATTCGCCGCTGACGCGTATCTGGTCGCCCGCGGTCAATCCGGCCGGTAGGCCTGACACCACAAGCCCGGCGACCCGCCCGACACCTTTGGAGAGGCTGTCGATACGCCCGGTGATGGCCGGCCTGGAATTGGCTCCGACCCGATCCACGCGAGTGGCCCGCAGGAGCCCACCGCCATCCCGCAAGCCGTTTACCCTCACCATGTCGCCCACCTTGGGAAGGTAGCCACCCGCCACGCCGGGCATTCCCGGGGACTCCATCTCCACCATATGTCCCATGACCTGGAACGCCCCGCCATCCGACGCCACCCAGTCCACCTGACCCACCAGGGCGGAAACCAGGGCGATGCGGCGTGCGCGCAGATCATGGTTATTGCCGGATGCCACCACGGACACCATCTGGCCGATGGCCAAGTGAGAAACGCCCGCCGCTTGGCCGTCTATGCTGATCGGGGTGTCTCGATCGTAATGGATCTCCACGCCGTTGACGCAGATGCTGGCAAATCCGGTGATGATGCCCACCACCCCGGTTCCGCCTGTGCCATGGCCATCGGCACGACTGCCTGTGCCCCCCGTACCGGACCCGTCGCCGCCGTGCCCAGTGCCGCCCATGCCGGATTCCCCGGCGGGTCTGCCCGTACCAGTGATACCCCCCTCGCGCACGATCAGCCCTGTGCCCCCCATGCCGGATTCGCCCAAAGCGTGTCCAGTTCCGCCCATGCCGGCATTGACCGGTAGCGCGCAGGGATTGGCCTGGGCAGAAGCCCACAGCAGCGAAAGCATCAGCGTTGCCACACCGGCCCTAAAGCGGTTCATCGATCCTGACGCCTGTCATGGAGCCGTGTGGGCTCATCGTAGAAATAGACACCGAAGGTCATGCGCGCATTGGCGTCATCCCGGCCGGTATCCTGCTGTTGCAGTTCCATGGCTCGGCGGTTGACCTCCTGCATGGCAGCCACCGCCAATTGCCTGGACAACTCACGCAGTGCCTCCACGGAGGCTGGGCTGAGTTCGTCGTAATAGACACTGCGTTCCAGAAGAGGCGGACGACCATCCAGCAGGTTGTGCGCTGCGGCCGCCATATGGTCATGCAGGTTCTTGCCGAAATAGAAGGCCTTTTCCTCGGCACCCTGGGCAGGAACAAAGGCAGACTCGGCCAGATGCACGCAATCCTCGTCGTCCAGGTGCGCGACACCCAGTCGCAGCCACTCGTCCAGCACTGCGCGGGGCCGGATGTCCTTGCTGACGGAAGCAACCAGCTTTTCGAAGGAAACATCACCCCCCTGGCTTGCCAGTCTGGGAATGGGCCTGGGCAGACGCTGTGCGTCGAGGAAGCGTGGGTCAGCGCACCAATGCGCCACGATCTGACCGCCCAGGGACACGACCGGCGGGGGCGATGATTGTGGAGTTTCCAGGCGCAGACGCTTCACCTCTCGGCGGTGCACGCCGGAAAGCAAGCTGACCCGGCTATCGGTCAAGGCGCCGTCATCGCCCGGGAAGTCATGCACGGCGACGTCCACGAACACCCCCTTTGCCAAGGCAGCAAATCCAGGGAAATTAACCCCGTGCGCCATCAACAAGCGAGCCAGCGGCCGCAGGATCCTTTGCACCGCGCGCAGCAGGACGGAGGAATCCGTCAGGGATGCCTGGGGCTTGGGCAACATGAGAGGGCCATCATTTGTGTAAGATATTTACACGTTGTGTGTTACGCACAATATCTGGGATGAATATATAACATATTGTAATCAATATACTTAATCTTCACACGAAGCCTTCTTGCAGCATCCGGAAAAAAATATTTCTTGTTGTGTGTAATTTTCACACGTATAGTTACCTCGACCATGCTCTGCATGGGGGAAAAGGCCGGACTCATCGCCTGGATCGACAACCAACCATCGAGGTCACCATGATTATTCCAATCCCCTTGCGCGCCGTGTTGATCGGCGCCTCGCTCCTGGCCATCAGTGGTCAATCCGGCGCCGAGCCCGGTCGGCTGCTGGCTTCCCAGTGCGCCCAGTGCCACGGCACCAACGGCGCCGGCCCGGGTTTCGACGAACTGGCCGGTAAAAGCGCGTCCGAGCTCTACCACGAGCTGATCGAAATGAAATACCGCGCCAACATCGAAGGCATCATGGACCGCCAGGCCCGCGGCTACACCGACGGGCAGCTGCGCAAGATCGCCGACTACCTGTCCACCGTGCCCGGCACCGGCGGCGATTGATCAAAGGGAGAAAGCAGAGATGAACACACTCAACAGAAGGCAATTCCTCAAGTTGGCCGGTGCGGCTTCTGCCCTGGCCGCACTGCCGCGCGGCGTCGGCGCCGCCACCACCGCGCCGCGCGTGGTCGTTGTCGGTGGCGGCTTCGGCGGCGCCACCGTGGCCAAGTATCTGCGCATGTGGGGCGGCAACGTCCAGGTCACGCTGGTGGACGCGAACCCCAACCATGTCTCATGCATCCTTTCGAATCTGGTGGTCACCGGCGCCCTGTCCATGAGCCGCATTACCCTGGGCTTCGATTCCCTGAAGAACAATCACGGCGTCACCGTGATGCAGGGCCGCGCCATCGGCATCGACGCCGCCGGCAACAAACTCACGGTGAGCACTTCCACCGGCAACAAGGTGCTGCCCTACGACCACCTGGTCTTGTCGCCTGGGATCGACTTCGTGCCGGCCCCCGGCAATTGGGACGCCAACCTGACGCCCCACGCCTGGCAGGCCGGTCCCCAGACCACCCTGCTCAAGAACCAGCTGGCCGCCATGCGCAGCTACGAGACTTTCGTCATGACCGTGCCCAAGGCGCCCTATCGCTGCCCGCCCGGACCCTATGAACGGGCCTGTGTGGTCGCGGACTACCTGAAGCGCAAGGGCCGTACCGGCGCCAAGGTCATCGTCCTGGACGCCAACCCGGGCATCACCGCCGAACCGGTGGCTTTTACCAATGCCTTCAACGTGACCCATGCCGGCTGGATCGAGTACGTGCCCAACGCCACGGTGCAATCGGTCGATTCCAGCAAGCGCACCATCGTCACCAGCGCCCGGACGGTCAGCAATGCTAAGGTGCTGAACTACATTCCCAACCAGAAGGCCGGCGCCATCGCCGCGGCCCTGCCCCTCAACAGCCAGGGTTTCGTGCCGGTGAACCCCCTGACCTATGCCGTCAGCGGCTACCCGAACATCCATGTCATCGGCGATGCCTGCGCGGTCCCGGCATCCGTCGGCAAGGCGGTGCCCAAGTCCGGGCACATGGCGAACTCGGAAGCCAAGGTGTGTGCCGATGCCATCGTCCGGTCCTTCACCGGCCAACTCCCGGACGAGGACATCGCCACCAGTTCCGCCTGTTTCAGCCCGATCACCAACACGAAAGCATCGTGGCTGTCCACCAACTTCATCTACGGGGACATCGTGGATGCGGCCGGCAATGTCATCGGCAAGGGCATGAACCGGGTCGACATCGGCGAAGCGCCGGCGAACGGCATCGACGGCGACAGCTACCAGGACATGTTCACCTGGGCAGACAGCATCTTCTCCGACAGCTATATCTGACCCGCTGCTGGCGGCCGGGGAGGTCGCCCAGGCGCAGGGGCAAACCCTGTTTCGCGGCCGCCCTAGCCTCCGGGGCGGCCGTTTTTTTCACACAACCGGATGGCGACGCTATCCCGCAGCCGGCAAAGCGAAACTGAATACCGCGCCGGCACCTTCACGTTCTTCCAGGCGGATGACGCTGTCGTGCAGGCTGAGGATGCGCTTGACGATGATCAGCCCCAGCCCGCCGGACGATCGGCCATAACCATCGCGCAAAGGGGAGGGACGATCGAACAGGTCGGCGCGCATTGCCCCGGGGATGCCGCCGCCGTTGTCGGACACCCGAACCTGCACGCGGCCGTCCTCCCTGGCGAGTTCCACGCGTATCCACCCCCCCGCCGGCACATGGCGCAGCGCATTGTCGATCAGATTGGTCAGCACCCGCTCGATCATGCCCAGGTCGGCCAGGACCGGGGGCAGCGCGTTAGAGACGTCGGCGCGGAGTTCGACGCCTTTCTCCCGGGCGGGCAGCTCGAATTTCTGCAGCACGTCCTGGAGCAGTTCGGCCAGGGCGAAACCTTCCTTCTGGGGCTTCACCGCGTCGCATTCCAGCCTGGCCAGTTCGAAGAGTTCCTGGGCCAGGCGGCTGACCTTCTGGCTCTGGCGCACGGCCACGTCCAGGAAGCGCGACCGCTCCTCTTCGGAAAGCTGGCCGGACTTGAGCTTCAGGGTCTCCAGATAGCCGCGCAGGGAGGTGAGGGGAGTGCGCAGGTCATGGGAGATATTGGCCACCATTTCGCGGCGCAACTCGTCCTGGCGCCTCAGTTCGTCCATCTGCGCGGCGATGCGTTTGGCCATCTGGTGGAAGGCGCGGCGCAGCAGGCCGATCTCGTCGTCGACTTCCCGAATGGTATCCACTGCCGGCAGCCGCAAACCGTTGTCCTCCAGGGCAGCCACTTCTCCGGTCAGGCGGTGCAGGCGGCGGGTGATGAGGCCGAAGGCGGCCAGGCCAGCCACCAGGGTCAGTATCAACATGGCCAGCATGAGCTGGGCGCCGCCGGCAAAGGCCCGGCTGTTCCAGACATCGGCGGCCAGTCGGTCATAGGCCTCGCCCGCCAGGATGACGTAGAGGTAACCCACTGTATGGCCATCCTGGACGCAGGGCGCGACGCTGAAGATCTTGCGCGCCGTCGGGCTGCGCGGGTCGTCGCCCAGCAGGGGAAAACCGCCGCCGGCCAGGAAGGCGCGCACCGGCGCCAGGTCCACCCATTGTCGCTTCACCGCGCCGGGCGGCGCCACATGCGCGTCGACATGGCCGTTGGCCTTGATGAGATACACCTCGATGCCCGGGTTCACCACCATGAGCATGTGGAACAGCTGCTCCACCGCCGGCCGGTTCCACTTCAACTCCTTCACCAGGTCGGTGTGGCTGGCGATATGGCCGGCCAGATCCTTGGACAGGCGTTGCAGCACCTCCTGCTGGTGGCGCCCGGCCATGTCCCGGTAAAGCCAGGCGGTGAAGCCGCCGCAGGCCAGGGTGAGCAGGGCGAATACCAGCGCCAGGCGGCCATAGAGGCTGCGGATCATGGTGTACCTCCTTCCGACGCAGCATCCGGCCCGGGCGTGAACTTGTAGCCGACACCCCATACCGTGCGGATCAGTTCCGGTTTTGCCGAGTCGGTTTCGATCTTGCCGCGCAGGCGATTGATGTGGGTGTTGACCGTGTGCTCGTAACCCTCATGGCTATAGCCCCAGACTTGGTTGAGCAGGTCCATGCGCGAAAACACCCGGCCCGGGTTGCGGGCGAAGAAAAACAACAGGTCGAACTCCCGCGCCGTCAGTTCCACCTCGATATCCTTGCAGCGCACCCGGCGCGCCACCGGATCGATGGCCAGCACGCCGGCTTGCAGCAAGCCCGCCTCCTCTCTGGCGGTCCGTCCCAGGGCGTCCACCCGGCGGAACAGGGCGCGTACCCGGGCGATCAGTTCCTGTACCGAGAACGGCTTGGTGACATAGTCGTCGGCGCCCAGTTCCAGGCCCAGGATGCGCTGCGACTCGCCGCTGCGGGCGCTGATGATGATGATGGGCGTGTAGCGCGGCATGGACCGCACCCGGCGGCAGACCTCCAGGCCATCCATGCCGGGCAGCATGATGTCGAGGATCAGGGCATCGCAACCCGCCGCCGCAAGTTGTGCCAGGCCGCTCTCTCCGTCCGCCGCCCAGTCCACGGCATAGCCTTCGTCCGCCAGGTTGAGGCGCAGGATCTCGGCGATGTCCGCGTCGTCCTCCACCACCAGGATGCGTCGTTTGCCTTCCTCCAGGGATTGTTCCATCTCCGTCTCCGGATGAATTTTCCTGCCGGAATGATGGCCGAAAAAGGGGAGAAGATTGGTCAAATATTGTTTAACACTGACCGCGTTCCGGACTGCGATCGCGGCCCATGGTGCTACTCGGTGAAGCGGTGGATGAGGCGCCGGTCACGCTTGGTGGGTCGCCCCTTGATGGTGTCGGCGGGCTCGGCCCGCCACTTGCGGACCTCGATCTGCCGTTGCCGCGCCTCCTGGCTGGCTGCGTCCTCGCTGTACAACCGACGAGCCTCGCTGGCCGGCCCGCGCCGGTCCGCAAGGGCTTCCACCTTGACCACCCAGGTCAGTTCGCCCGCCATGATGGTCAACTCGTCCCCAGGACTCAGTTCCCGGCTGGGCTTGACCCGGTCGCCGTTCAGCTTCACCCGACCGCCCTCAACCGCCTCACGGGCCAGGGAGCGAGACCTGAAGAAGCGGGCCGCCCACAGCCACTTGTCGATGCGCGGGCGGGAAACGTCGTCGTTGGCGCAGTGCATTGGCGATTCGTTCGACAGGATCGGGGGGGCTATCCTACCCCTCAGTGGTTGCCGCCTTGCTGCGAACCAGCCGCCCCGACTTGTAGTCCGCGATGGCCTGTTCGATCTCCTCGCGGGTATTCATGACGAAGGGGCCGTACTGGGCCACCGGTTCGCGGATGGGCTTGCCGGCGACCAGGATGAAGCGGGCGCCTTCCGGCCCTGCGACCAGGGCCACCTCGTCCCCCTCGCCCAGGACCGCGAGGCTATGGCGGGGGATGGCCTGGCCGAGCGTCCCGGCATCGCCCTCGAAGACATAGACGAAGGCGTTGTGGCTGGCCGGCAGCGGCAACCTGCACTTCGCGCCGGACGCCAATGCCACGTCCAGGTAGACGACCTCCGTGTCGGGGTCGTGGATGACGCCATGCCGGCCACCATATTCACCGGCCAGTACGCGCACGCGGGCGCCCTCGTCCACGGCTTCCGGAATCGCGCCGGTGGCGAACTCCTGGTAGGCCGGGTCGGACATCTTCTGGGCTGCGGGAAGGTTGACCCATAGCTGGAAGCCGCGCATGCGGCCCTCGGCCTGCCTGGGCATCTCGGAATGGATGACGCCGCTGGCGGCCTTCATCCACTGAGCGCCGCCGGCACGCAGGTCGCCGCGGTTGCCCATGCTGTCCCGGTGCTCCATGTGGCCGTCCAGCATGTAGGTGAGGGTGATGAAGCCGCGATGGGGGTGGTCCGGAAAGCCGGCGATGTAGTCGTCCGGGTCGTCGCTGCCGAAGTGGTCCAGCATCAGGAACGGATCCAGGTTTGTCAGGGCCGGGGTGCCGATGCTGCGGTGTACGGTGACGCCGGCGCCTTCGGAAACGGCGCGGGCCTGCACCAGTTGACGGATGCTGCGTGCGCTCATACTGCCCTCCTTTTCGGGAATTCGACTGAACCCGGGCGCGCAAATTCCCGCCTAAGCCATGCCATGTGCCGGACCGCTGCTTTCAGCACTTCACGATGCGCGCTTTGGCCTGTGCTCGGAACAGCATCGCCCCGAACCATCCGGCACTCGGCGAAGCTGATGCCCACGTCGCTGCTGCCATGAAAGGTCACCGCGTGCCCGAGCTTGAGAAGCATCGCCGTGAGTGCGCCCCGCTCAGGGATTTCGCGCTGTCAGCCAGGCGTCCAGGGCGGCGGCTTCCAATGGTTCGGACAGGTAGACACCCTGGGCCAGGTCGCAGCCGCAGAAGCCGAGCGGCCCCCACAATTCAACGCGGTCCACGCCATCGGCCACCGCGCACATGCCCAGGGCGTGGGCCAGATCGACGATGGCGCGGACGATGGCCGCGTCCGCGGCGGATTCCAGCATGCGCATCACGAAGGCGCGCGGGATCACCAGTGCACTGACTGGCAGCCGCGCCAGCCGTGACAGGCTGAAATCGTCACCGCCGAAATCCGCCAGGGCCAGCCTGACGCCCAGGGTTGCAATGGCATTGACTACCTCGACGGCGGTTTCCGGGTCGTCTGCCAGAGCGTCCCCGCCGACCTCTACCACCAGGGTTTCGGGTGGCAGGCCGTGGCGCGCCAGGGCGCCGGCCAATAGTTCCACCACTTCGTGGTCGGCCAAGTTGCGCGCCGACAGCCTGACCACCACCGCGATCGACTGCCCCCGTGCGTGCCAATCGGCGGCGCGGGCGGCCGCAGTGTCGACGATCCAGCGCGTAAGGGGCTGGATCAGGGCGGACTGCTCCGCCACGGGCAGGAAATCGGCAAGGTCCAGGCAACCCTGTTCCGGATGGTTCCAGCCGACCCGCAGGGCACAGGCCGCCACGCCGCCATCGGCGATGCGCACCCGGGGCTGGAAGGACGCCCGCAACTGGCCGCCCTCGATGGCTGCGGCCAGGTCGTCGAGCAGTGCCCGGTGGCGGGATGCGCCGGCTTCGAATTCAGGTACGTAGGCCACATAGGCGCCAACGCTGGGCATGGCGCGGTCCCTGGCCAGCTCGGCGCGGCGCAGGAGGGTTTCCGCAGTCTCGCCGTCGCCGGGAAAGCGGGCGCTGCCGAGAAACAACCCCAGGTCATAGCGTTGACCGTCCCAATCCACGGGCACTTCGAGCAGGGCGCGAACACGCATCTCCCATTCATCCGCGCCGGTGGCATCGTCCACGCTGCAGAAGAAGGCGAAGGCGTCCCCGCCCAAGCAGGCCGCGCGCCAATCGTCGCGACTCGTGATGCGACGGGCAAGGGCGTCGAGCAGGGCATCGCCAAGCTCCGCGCCGAGAAGATCGCGAATCGCACCGAGCCTCGCCAGGCTGGCCACCAGCAGGACGCCGGACTTCCCGGGCGGGGCGATGGCCGCCGTGACCTCGGCGACAAAGCCGGCCCGGTTGGCCATGCCGGTCAGGGGATCGCGGTAAGCCGACGCTTCGCGGCGGGCATGTTCGCTTTTCACCTTCCCGGCCAGGCGCCATGCCAGATAGGCGAGCAGCAGGGTCAGGGCGAAAACGCCGGAGAGGGCGCCTGCCCACGTCCAGTTGGGCGCGTGGGCGGCATCCGCCGGTACGGTGAACGCCAGCGCGAAGCGTTGCACCGTGGGGGACTCCAGGCGGATCACACGCGCCAGGTATTCCCGCCCGCCAATGCGCGCCGGACGGATTTGCCCATCCGCCGCAAGCTCGCCCTCGCTCCAGCGCCGCGCGGCCTCGCGTTCCGGGCCTTGCAGGGAACTGACAAGTAGGCGACCGCCGCCCGCCGCCAGTCCAAGGACATGGGCATCCGCACCGATCGCTGCCCGCCATTGACCGGCCTCCACGTCGCCCAGTGCATATCCCAGGGCCAGCCAGGCGGCGGCTCCGCCGCCGGCAGCGGGAACGGGTGCGAGCACGGTCTGATACAGCCTGTCCCCCCTGAGCATGTACCCGGCGCTGCCCCCGTTGGCCTCGGCTGCCTCGAGCAGTTGCCGGCAGGGAAAGCTTTCCCCCGGTTCCCCCGCGGAAAGGGTATCGAGCAGCACGCGGCCGTCCCGGCTTACCAGAAGGGCCAGGTCGGCGCCGAATCGGCGCGCGCGCGCACCCAACTCGTCTCTGGCCCGGGGCAGGTCGGCGCCGACCAGGGCTCGCCCGAGGCTCGGATCCTCGGCCAGCACCCCGGCGGCCTTAGCCAGGATGGCGCCTCTCTGCTGCATCTGGCGGACGACCCCGTCGGCGGCGGCGCGCAATCCCTCCGCCGTCCTGGCGTGGGCCTGCTCCTGCAAGGAGGCGTGCAGGAAACACAGGGTGGCGGCCAGCAACCCCGCCAACACCAGCAGGGAAAGCATCAGCATGTAGAACTGGAGGCGGTGGGTATCCCGGGCCATGGTCGGTCTATGCCCGCGCCGATTCCAGGATGCGACGCACCGGCGTGGGCAGCGCGGCGCCCTCCAGGTCGTCCAGGGCGAGCCACAGCCGCCCGGGCTCAGCCACGGTGGGAAGGCTGCGCACGCGTAGGGTCCAGGGCCGTATGAACAGGCGGAAATGCGTGAAGCTGTGGCTGAAGGTCGGCAGGATCTCTACCGCATCCACCTCAAGGCCCAGGCGCCGGGCGGCGTCGAGAGGGTCGTCCGTCTCGGCGCACTCCGGCAGACTCCAAAGGCCACCCCAGATGCCGCTGGGCGGACGTTTTTCCAGTAGCACCTCGCCGGCGCGCAGCAAGACCAGCATGCCGGCGGATTTCTCCGGCAGGAGCTTCCTCGGTCTGGGACCGGGCAATTCACGTTGCCGGCCCTGGCGGTTGGCCAGGCAGTCGTCCTCGAAGGGGCAAGCGCCGCAACGCGGCCTGGCGCGTGTGCAGACGGTGGCGCCCAGATCCATGAGCCCCTGGATATAAGCGCGGATGTCGTTCTCCGGCAGCAGGCTTTCAGACAGGTGCCAGAGTCGGTTTTCCACGACCTTCTTACCGGGCCACCCATCCACAGCGAATATCCGCGCCAGCACACGCTTCACGTTGCCATCCAGGATGGCGCCGCGATGGCCGAAGGCGAAGGCGGCGATGGCGGCGGCAGTGGAGCGGCCGATGCCGGGCAGCGCCCGGATGGCCTCGACATTCCCGGGGAAGCAGCCGCCATGTTCGGCGGCGATGCGACGCGCCGCCGCGTGCAGATTACGCGCCCGGCCGTAGTAGCCCAAGCCGGACCACAGGGCCAGCACGGCTTCCTCGTCGGCAGCCGCCAGGGCGCGCAGATCGGGGAAGCGCGCCAGGAAACGGCGGAAATAGGGTATGACGGTTTCCACCTGGGTCTGCTGCAGCATGATTTCCGACAACCAGACCGGATAGGGATCGCCGCCACCTTGCCAGGGCAGGTCGTGGCGGCCGTGGTCGCGCTGCCAGGCAACGAGGCGGGGAGCGAAATCGGGTGGCATGGCGGGAGTGTGCCAGAATTGTCCCATGCGCCTACCCACCCTCACCCCACGCCGGCTATGGATTCTGCTGGCCATTGGCTGTTTCGCACTGGTGGCGGGCAGTTACGCGCTCACCCCCTTGATGGATCTGCATCCATGCCACCTGTGCATCTTCCAGCGCCTGCTGTTCATGCTGCTGGCTCTTGTCTGCCTGTTTACGGCCTGGCGCGCAAATCGTTCGGGCGGACAATTGGCTGGGCTGCTGGCGGTGCCGCTCGCCTCGGGCGGGGCCGGGGTGGCGTCCTACCAAAGCTGGCTCCAGGCGCAACCGCCGGGAAGCATTTCCTGCATGGCGGGGGAGCCGGGACTCATCGAGCGCCTGGTGGAATGGCTGGGCCAGCAGTACCCGGCACTCTTCCTGGCCACGGGATTCTGCGAGGAAGCGGAACTTCGCCTGCTGGACATGACTCTGGCCAACTGGGCCCTGGCCGCCTTCCTCGCCTGCCTGCTGGCGGCCGGCTGGGCACTGTGGCTCACCCGGCGCGACCGCGCCATTTGATCGGAGATCCTTTATGGCCTTTTCTCGACGCCAATTCAATCGTGCCCTGCTGTCCACCCTGGCGATCGGCGCCTGGTCACCGGCCCAGGCCGCCAAGACAGCTTCCGCCGCATCGCCTGCCAGAACCCTGGTGGAAGGTCGGGACTGGATGGCGCTGACACCCGCCCAGCCTGGAGACAGTCCCGGCAAGATCGAGGTGCTTGAGTTCTTTTCCTACGGTTGCGGCCATTGTAAGGACTTCCATCCGCTGATCACCCCTTGGGTCGCCAGACTGCCCAAGGATGTGGCTTTCCGCCGCGTGCCGGTCACCTTCGGCCGCGCAGCCTGGTCCAGTCTGGCGCGGCTTTTCTACAGCCTCGAGGTCACGGGGAATCTGGGCCGGCTGGACCAGGCCGTGTTCGATGCCATCCACCTCTCCAAGACCAATCTCTACTCGGAAAATGCCGCACTGGATTGGGCGCAGGGTCAAGGCGCGAATGTCGGCGTCCTGCGCGACGCCTTCCGCTCCTTCGCCGTGGAAAACAAGCTGGCCCGTGCAGAGCAGTTGGCGCGGCTCTACAAAGTGAACAGCGTGCCCCAAGTCACCGTGGACGGGCGTTACGCCGTGCTGGGCCAAGCCGCAAAAGGGCTGCCAGACTTGCTTGCCATCACCGACGGGCTGATCGGCCTTGTGCGCGAGGGCCGGCGCACGGCCAGGAAAGCGGCTGGCCCAAGGTAACTGATCCCAACCTCCCGTCGGGGGTTGCGACCGGCCCCGGCGACTGTACAAAACCGAAACATGCGCTCGTCCAGCAGACCTTTGACCGTTGCCAATCACGACCGCGACATCGCCGGCATGACCTATGTCTACCCGGTGGTTTCGCGCCGCGCCGGGGGCGTCTCGCTGGGCATCAACCTCAACCCCAACAACGCCTGCAACTGGCGCTGCATCTATTGCCAGGTGCCGGCACTGCAGCGGGGGGGAGCTCCGCCCATCGACCTGGCGCAACTGGAACGGGAGTTGCGTCACATGCTGACGGACATTACCCGCGGCGATTTCATGACCCGCGTCGTCCCTGAAGGCATGCGCAGGCTCAACGACGTAGCGCTGTCCGGCAACGGCGAGCCCACCAGCGCTGTGGAGTTTCCCGCTGTGGTGCATCTGGTCGGACAGGTGCTGACGGAGTTCGGCCTTGCGGGGCAAACCAAGGTGGTGCTGATCACCAATGGCAGCCTCGCCGGCAAGCCTTGGGTGCGCTCGGGGCTGCGCGCCATGTCCGAACTGAACGGCGAAGCCTGGTTCAAGTTCGACCGGGCGACAAGACAAGGCCTGGCGTTGGTCAATGACACCCGGACCGACCCGGAGGTGCATTTCCGGCGCCTTGCCCAGGTTGCCGGCCTTTGTCCGACGTGGATCCAGACATGTCTATTCTCCCTGGACGGCGCCCCGCCGGAACCGGCTGAAACCAAAGCCTATGTCGCCCTGATGAAGCGCGCCAGGGCGGAAATCCCCACTCTGCGGGGTGTGCTGCTCTATGGTCTGGCGCGCCCCTCGCTGCAAGCTGAGGCACCCCGCCTCAGCCCCCTGCCGGAAGGCTGGCTGGATAGCCTGGGCAAGCGCATCCAAGCCCTGGGATTACCAGTGAGGATCACCCCCTGAGGGGGCGGACCGCCTCGCTCGCCTCAGACAATCCGTACGGTACCGGCAGCGATGCGTTCCACCAGCCTGGCGCGGGTCAGGGTCAGGGCATCCAGACCCTGTTCATTGGTGAATAAATACATTCCGCCCACCGGGCTGATCCAATTCACCACCAGCATGCGGTTTTCCCCTGCCAGGGTGAAATGCAGGCGGTCACCAAGCTTGAGTTGGGGCAACCCGGATGTATCTTCTTGTACAGCCGTATCGGCCGGTGCCGCGGCACTCTGTGCCTGCGGTGCGAGCCCACCGAGATCCTCCGCCGTCTCCATCCCGACGATTCCGTCCATGCCTGTCACCAGGCCCTGGGAATCTGTCTGGTATTTGAGGCCCTCCCTCGCCACTGCCGCGTGCATCATGGCCAGACGTTCAAACAGCACGTCACGTTCCGGACGGGGAATGTCGAGGGCACCGCAGCCTTCCTGCAGGCGGGCCAGTAGGGTGGGCAGCATGCGCAGCATCTTTTCTGTTTCCTGCCGGCCATATTTTGGGGAAAGGCTCCATAGCAGGGCATTGACGGCGTCCCAGCCAGCGGTCCAATCGGCATCCTGATTGCCTTTGCTTAAGAAGATGCCAGTCATGAGCCGGGCCCAATGCCGGACGAGGAAGTCATGCACATCCTCCGGCGCCCCGGTGTCGCGCAGGTGCTTTTCCATTTCCTGGCGAATGCGGGCGAGGACGCCCTGTTCGCTGGGCACGAATTCGAACATGTTGAGTTGGCTGAAGAGTACGCGTCGATAACGGCTAGGGCACGCGCATCTTTAGCTTCATCTGGGTCTGAGTTTCATTCGGCCTCAAGAATCCGGAGCTTTGTGCCGATAAGCAATCCTGCTACTCTTCGCCCGCTTTATCGGACTGGATGCCCCAGGGAGTTTGACAAGCATGAACACCGCGCCGCGCTCGATTCGCAAACGCCTGCTGCTGGCCCTGGCCACCCTTCCCTTCCTCGGCGTCGTCGCCGCTTTCGGCATCGCGCCGGACACTGCCACCGAGAATATTCCACGCGAAACCGTCGTCGAGAATCTGGTCCTGCCTGAAGTTCGTCCAACGGATGGCGGCAACTTTGATTACTGGCGCGAGGAGCGCATCAGCCGGGGCGACACCCTCTCCAGCCTGCTGACGCGCTTGGGCGTCCACGCTGAAGATACACGCGATTTCCTGGCTTCCGCCCGGGACAGCAAATCCCTGGCCCGTCTTGTTCCGGGCCGCAGCGTGCTCGCCCGCGTGACTGCCGGGGGACAACTCATGTTGTTTCGCTACCTGGCCTCCGACGAGCAACTGGTCACCGTGAGCCGCGTCGATGGCACTTTCAAGGCTCGTCAATCCGGCGTCGCTCTCGAATCCCGCATGATCATGCGTTCCGGCAAGATCCATGGCTCCCTGTTCGGCGCCACCGATGCCGCCGACGTGCCCGATCGCATCGCCTCGGAAATGGCGGAGGCGTTTTCCGGGGACATCGACTTCCACAAGGACCTTCGCCGCGGCGATCACTTCTCAGTGGTCTACGAGGCCTTCTACTTCGAGGGACAACTGGTCAAGACCGGGCGCCTGCTGGCCGCGGAATTCGTCAACCAGGACAAGCCACATCAGGCGATCTACTTCAAGGATGCCCAAGGTCGCGACGGCTACTACTCGCCGGATGGCCAGAACATGAAACGCGCCTTCCTCAAGTCACCCATGCCCTTTACCCGAGTCTCATCGGGTTTTTCCAATGCCCGCTATCACCCGGTGCTGCAGGAATGGCGCGCCCACAAGGGCATCGATTACGCAGCCCCTTCGGGTACGCCGGTGCGCGCCGTGGCCGATGCCGTGGCCGATTTCGTCGGCAAGCAAGGGGGATATGGCAATCTGATCCTGCTCAAGCATCAGGGCAACTACAGCACCGCCTACGGCCACCTGTCGCGCTTCGGCAAGGGAATCAAGCGGGGAAGTCGGGTCGGCCAGGGGCAGGTGATCGGCTATGTCGGCGCCACGGGCTTGGCCACAGGCCCGCATCTGCATTACGAGTTCCGTGTGGCAGGAGTTCAAAAGAACCCCCTGGCCCTGAGGCTACCGACCTCCTATCCGCTGGATCCCCGCGCGAAGACCCATTTCGCGGCCACATCAAAACCCCTGCTCGACCGCCTGCAATTGCTGAGGTCCACCAACCTGGCCTCGATGAACTGATTCCGCCCGGAGACGGCACAACCATCACCAAGACACGCGACCAAACCAGCTAAAGATTGCAAAAAGTCAGGTCGAATTCCAGGTCCCGGTCGCAAAGACGGGGCTTCTGGACGGTATCCGGAGAGAGGAAGCGAATATTCAGGGCGTACTTGTTTGCACTGACTTCCGGCGCGCAGGGCGCATCCATGGCCACTCGCAAGAGATGCGCGGTCCTGCCCCCCAGCATGAGTTGAAACAGTCCTTGGGTAGCGGTGTGCTGGCTGACGTGGCCGCTGTCCCTCAGGATGCGTAGAACGATATCTACGGCGCCTTTCAGAGGCAGCAAAGGACTGAGCCATTGCATCAGGTCAGCGCTACGCTTGCCTGGCTCCTGACTCAGCCAGAAATGGTAGACGGGGAGATCGAAGCTGCAAGTTCCACCAGGGATGCCGGCGCGCCCCTTGATCCCCAGCAGCCATTCGTTATCGCGGACGTGCTGGCCGATTTTACCGGTCATGGCGTGGATATCAGCCAGGGCCGAGGTGATGCTCGACAACACTTCACCCAGACGGACCGAATCTACCGCCGGGTTGCTGCGCAACACTTCCAAGCTGGATTTTTGGCGTTCCAGTTCCTGGATGAGTTCACTCTTCAACTCGGAACGAGCGGTGACATCGACGATCTCAAAAATGCTCAGCAGGGCCGCGTGATGTGAACGCGGGTCATTCTCCCGGATGAAAAACAAGGCCTTGCCGAACAAATCCTCCAGTCGCAACCAGGTACGGATGCGCTCATTGAGGGGGAATTCGTAGACAGTCACCGGGCGGGTCCGACAGGGGGCGTGAAAAATTCAGCGCAAGGGCTTGAATGGACGGCGATTTTGCAGGATTGCCCCGCTTTAGCGCAATGTATTGTTTGGGTTTTTTTCTGTTTCGCCTACCGACAAATGCAGATAGCGTTCGTGTAACTTCCTGACACGCTCCCGCAATGCGGACAAATCCCCTCGGTTCTCAATGACATCGTCCGCGATACCCATTCGTTGCGAGCGACTGGATTGGGACGCAAGAATGGACTTGGCCTGAGCCAGGTCCAGACCAGGTCGGGACGCTGTTCGGGCAAGTTGCTGCGATTCCTCGCAATCCACCACAGCGATGCGGTCAAGAAATGGGCGGTAGACATCCAGGTTCTCCGCCAGCAGCGGTACCACGAGAACCACATAGCGCCCCAAGGCGGTTTCGATTTGGCGCAGCGACTCCGCAAGTATCAGTGGATGGAGAATGGCTTCCAATTTCTTCCTTGCCTTGGGGTCCGAAAACACCAGGAGGCGCATTGCCGTCCGATCAAGCGAACCGTCCCGATCAAGCATCTCTTCACCGAATACCTTGAGAATGGCAGGCAATGCAACGCCACCTGGAGCAGTAAGGCATTTGGCTATGGCATCCGTGTCAACTACGCTGGCCCCTAACTCGGCAAGCCACTGAGCCACGGTACTCTTGCCCGAACCGATGCCCCCGGTCAGGCCAACTCGGAAACGTCTGGCCATCATCCCAACCAGAACGCGACAAGGTTATCGCCCCAGAACAGACTCACCACGCCGCCCAGCGCAAGCCAGGGCCCGAAGGGCAAAGGCTTGCTTCTATCATGCCCACCCAAGAGGATCAATGCCGTTCCCACTAGAGCACCTGCCAGGCTGGCGATCAGTGCGATGGGCAGCAACGTCTTCCAGCCCAGCCAGGCGCCCAGGGCCGCAAGTAATTTGAAGTCACCAAACCCCATGCCTTCCTTCCCAGTGAGCAATTTAAACAGGTGATAAATGCCCCACAGGAAGAGATAGCCGACCACCGCCCCGATAACCGCCTGTTCGAGCGGCACGAACGTTCCCCACAAGTTGGCCAGGAGGCCGGTCCAGGCCAGGGGTAGGGTAATGTTATCGGGCAGAAGATGAGTGTCCAGATCAATGAAGCAAAGCACCACCAATGCGGACAGCAGCACCCAAGCTGTCATAGCTTGTGAACCCGCTCCCCAATGCCACGCGGCATAACCAAACAACAGACCGGTAAGCGCTTCGACCAGTGGGTAACGCCCAGAGATTGCCGAATGGCAGGCAGCACATCGCCCGCGCAGGAAAAGCCAACTCACGATAGGGATGTTTTCATGCCAGGCAATGGCATGACCGCAGTGTGGGCAGGACGAAGGCGGTGTCCAGAGATTGTAGGCCCGGTGGGAAACTGCCCCTTCGGCGGGAGGGGGAACTGGCGCCGAGGGGACAGCGTTGGCGCCCCCGGCCAGCCAAGCGCACTGTTCCCGCCATTCCATCTCGAGCATGTGCGGTATACGGTGGATGACCACATTGAGAAAGCTCCCCACCAGCAAACCCAGCACCACGGCGGCGACGACAAACAGCCCGGGTTGGGCAGAGAGCAATTCGAGCATGAAGAAACCGTCGAAAAAGCTCAGACCACCGACCCCATCTTGAAGATGGGCAAGTACATGGCGATGACAATGCCGCCGATCAGCACCCCGAGTATCACCATGATGAACGGCTCCATCAGGCTGGAAATGCCCGCCACAGCCTCATCCACTTCGCGCTCGTAATAATCGGCCACCTTGGAAAGCATGGAATCCAGGGATCCGGACTCCTCGCCAATGGATACCATCTGGATAAGCATGTTGGGAAAGACACCAGCACCTTGGAGACAAACAGCCAAACTGGAGCCCGTTGCCACCTGGGTCTTGATCTTCATGGTGGCCTCCATGAACACGTGGTTTCCCGCCGCGCCCGCGACCGAGTCCAGCGCTTCCACCATGGGCACGCCGGCAGAGAACATGGAGGAAAATGTACGCGCCCAACGGGATACTGTGGCTTTTTCTATCAGCGGCCCGAATATA
>Ga0233425_10001739_pt1 | contig 46613 bp, 39 predicted proteins | sample Watercolumn_Towu_2_FD_181712 | JGI IMG/M metagenome (GOLD analysis project Ga0233425, IMG submission 181712) | Freshwater microbial communities from Lake Towuti, South Sulawesi, Indonesia - Watercolumn_Towuti2014_140_MG | ecosystem: Environmental > Aquatic > Freshwater > Lake | place...
AAAAATAAATAAAATTATAAAATAGTTATCTCGATTCCCTCTATATCCCTGAAATGTTTTTTATCAAAGGTATATATTGTCTTAATACCTCGTTCTTTTGCAAATTCTATAATCCACGCATCTATAAAATCTATGTTCCTATTCTTATAAAGTCTTAAAGCAGAAACTACCGTTGATTTATCTGTAACATCCAGTCCCGATGTATTCACTATAGCCTCAACAAGTTCAAGTATTGCATCTGCTTTCATTTGGTAATAACTCTCTAAAACCCACACAAGTTCGGCAATTACCACAGATGGAACAATAATCTTTACCTCCCCATTGATAGCTTTGTCCAAAAGGTTATCAACGGCGACAGCTTTTTTCTGATCGTCATTGATTAGATATCGAACAAGTAAATTGGTATCGATAACAATCTTTTTACTACCTTCCACCTTGAATAACCCTCTTTCCCACAGAATTTTTAACTATTTTCCTTATTTCGTCAAAGGTTTCTTCCTTTTTCGTATTTTTTAATAAACCTTTGAAATCACGAAGGGTTTTTGCTGGTTTGATTACAATTTTATCGTCTTCCTTTTCAAAGACGATAACATTTCCTTCCTGTACATTTAAAAGCTTCCTCACTTCTTTTGGTAAGGTAATTTGACCCTTCGAGGTAATTTTTGATGTCAGTATCATAATTATTGTCATCCTTACTAAAATGTTTTTCCTTACAAATACTATAAGGCTTACGATTTTATTAGTCAAGGAATTTCATGGGGGACATATAGAGTCATTTTGTTTCCATAAAAGTTTTGACATTATCAACTTTTAAGGCATATTATATTTAAAGCCTTTAAATGTCTAGCCCAAGCAAAAAGAGAAGAGGTACAAACGGAGAAGAAAAACGCCCTATGCCTATACCAGGCTCTAACTAAGGCACAATCATTAATAAACGAAGGTATTCAAAGCGCAAAAGAAATTATACATGAACATGAAATGGAAAATATAATTAACAGCCACGCATCGGCAAAGATAGATTATATTTCAATTGTTAATCCTGAAACACGTGAAGCCGTGTCGGAAGTGCAACATGGCGATGTTGCCGCTGTAGCTGTCAGATATTGGCAAAACACGATTCATTGACAATGCCTTTTCTTTTTATAACACCGGAATAAGTAGTCAAATTAAAGTTTATGTAACGGATATTGAAAACCGGCAGCATTCCGCTTACAATAATACCTAAAACATACATGAAGGAAAGATGCTCTGCTTGCTACGATTGTCTTTACAAATATACCCCAACAAAAATATTTAAGGAACTTATATAAACATGTCAAAAGAATTTGATTGCCACTTTTTCGCCTCCGAGAAACCTTGCAAATTCAAGCTTGATTGTCCCATTGATAATACGTGCCCCAAATATCAATCAATGGGAAAACGGATATTAATTATTAAGCTGGCAGCCATCGGAGACGTGTTAAGAACGACACCGATCCTCCCCGTTTTAAAGCAAAAATATCCGCAATCCTACATCACCTGGATTACAGATGCATCTTCTTTGCCTGTTCTGGAGGAAAATTCCTATATTGATCGCCTGCTAATGGCAAACTATGAAAATGCCCTGCGACTGCAAGTTGAAAACTTTGATATACTGATATGTCTCGACAAAGACACGGTAGCTTCAAGCCTTGCATCTCTTGTAAAAGCAGATAAAAAACTGGGATTTGCCCTCTCTGAAAAAGGACTCCTCTATTCTCTGAACAAAGAGGCGGACTATCTGCTGCGTTTAGGTGTTTCCGACGATCTCAAATTCAGGCAAAACAAAAAAACCTACCAGCAGCTTATCTTTGATGCGCTTGGATTCAAGGAAAAATACGGGGAGTACGCAATACATTTTTCCCCAAAATATGTTTCTCACGGAGAGCAACTGACAAAACAATGGGGAATCAACAACGGCAGGCCGATAATCGGACTTAACACAGGCGCAGGAAGAAGGTTTGCAACAAAGCGATGGGAAATAAATGGTTTTATAGAACTCGCAGATCGGCTCACCAAAGACCTCGATGCGCATGTCTTGCTCCTGGGAGGACCGGAAGAAATTGAACGAAACCGGGAAATCGCATCAAAAACAAAGCGCCCCGTCATAAACAGCGGATGCAATCATACCTTGAAGGAATTTATGGGGTTAATAAATCAATGTCACCTCATTGTTACCGGAGATACGCTTGCTTTACATCTGGCAATCGCTTTGAAAAAACTGATTGTCACTTTTTTCGGCTCCACATGTCATCAGGAAATCGATCTGTATGGACGCGGAAAAAAGCTGGTAACCACGGTGGATTGTGCCCCGTGTTATCGGGGAAGCTGTGAAACGATGTATTGCATGAAAAACTTAAGTGCTGACGAAGTGTTTAACGCCTGCAAGGAGACGTTGAAGTAAACGAAACGTTCCCGGCAAAACAAAACGATGATTTTCCCGGTATCTTAAGGGGATAGCACCGTTATCTCCACCCTCATGTTTTACTAAAATCTTATTGCTTTCCACTCTTTAAATCTTTACATTAGCCACTGTGAAAAGACATTACTCTTATCCATTAAAAACACTTGCCGCTATCGCAATATCATTGTGGATATGTGTTCATTCCTTTGCCCAAGAAGGAAGCGGAGAACTTGAACGACCGGGAAAACTGTTTAGCCCGTCGAAAATACCACTACTCGAAGATGCTGGACGTGATACATGGCAAAAACCGGACGAAATACTACATGCCCTGAATATCAAGGAGGGAGATGTTGTGGCAGATGTCGGAGCCGGATCTGGCTATCTCACCGAAAAATTATCGGTACGTGTCGGGCAAGGCGGAACTGTGTACGCCGTAGAAGTACAGCAGGAAATGCTTGATTTCATAAACAAACGGATTGAGAAAAACAATCTCAAGAATGTGGTCAGTGTTCGGGGAAATATGAACGACCCCAAATTACAACCCGGAAGCATTGACGTTGCTATTCTGTTAAGCGTATATCATGAAATTGAACATCCTGTTGATTTTATGAAAAGAATAAAGCCGGCCTTAAAACCGCATGGGAAGCTGGTTATTATAGAATTCAGCAGCAAGAGTCCGATCGGACCACCACTAAAAGTTCGTCTGCCGGAGGAGTTGGTTATAAAAGAACTCCATAGTTCCGGTTTTACCTTGCTGCAAACACATACCATTCTTCTCCCGTATCAATATTTTCTGATATTTATACCGTCATAATGACACAGAAAACGAACATTTAAAAAGGAGATACCCCAATGAGACTATCTTGCCGGAACATCCTGTTCTTTTTCCTGACCTGCTCATGCCTTACCCTTATAACCTCATGCGCACAAACGCCTCCCTACGAAGAGGACATAAACATTATCATCAGCCCGCACAAGCTAAGCGTACACTCCGGTTCTGAAGATAAAATATTTATCACTTTGCTGGACAAACAGGGCGGCCCGCTCTTTGGCATGAAGGTCAATGCCATCAGCACCTCCAAAACCACCGCTACCATTACTCCGGAAAATGCCATTACCGATGCGGCAGGCAAAGCACTATTCTTTGTACACGGGATATCTCCCGGCTCCGCCAATATTGTCTTTTCTGTTGCAGGACAAAAAGCCTCAGCCGAAGTTATTTTCATAGAACATTAAATTGTCACCGCCTGCATACAGAAAGGAATCGACTTGGCAATAAACAAAATAACATTTCTCTTTTGCATACTGCTAACCATCCTGATTTCCCGCAATATTCACACCTTTGCAGAAAACACACCGGTTATTGACATTTCCGGTGCATTGTCAAAAGCACATGAATTTTACTGCCAAAGAGAAAATATCAACCGCCTCAAATCCGCCATCAAGCTGTATAAAAAAATATTGGGTCAACTCCACAACAGCGGCGAAACCTCCTGTAAAATAACGTCCGAAATACATACCGAACTCTCCAAATGTTATTTCAAAATGGCCTCCTATCATTTACAAACGAATAATGCGAAAGCCCTATTTTATAAAACGGGTGAAAAACACGGGAAAAAGGCGATCGCAAAGAACCCCGAAAATGTAGGAGGATATTACTGGATGGTGCAAAATCTCGGTCAGCACGGCAGCATCAACAAACTATACTTCTTAAACAGAAAAGGTGAATTTGAAAAGGCGCTTGAAAAGGCGGAAACACTGGACAATCCCAATGAACCCTATGATTATTCCGGCATTTACAGGACATTAGCGGCTTATTATACACCACGATTCCTGTGGGGAAATATGGACAAAGCGCTGGATTATGCAAAAAAAATGGAAGATGACACACACTATCTGTGCAACCTGGTAATCCTCGCCGAGATCTATGAAAAAATTGACAAAGACAAATCTCAGGAATATATCAACCGCATCATCAAAGCCAATGTAGCGCAATTCCCGGAAACACAATTCGAAAACACCATCGAGCAACAGGAAGTCATCCAAAAGTGGGGTGGTGCCAGACAGTCTATAAAAAATTAGTTTTTTTGCAAATTACCCAATTGTGATTTTCCACATTGGTAATGGTACGTGCCTGGAAAGCCTTGTCAAATCCGGTTTACAGAAGAGAATCCGGCAAGAATGTATCTGCAAAAAATATCAAACTACGTTTGGCCAATCTCGACTTTTGTTCGTGTCTTGAAATGAAACTTCAGAGGCACTTCCTGGAATGGCAGCTTATTACGGAATTGATTGGAAAGGTAACGTTCATATTCTTTCCCGAAAAGTTTTGCATCGTTGACAAAGAGTATAAACGTTGGGGGAGAAACACTCACCTGTGTGGCGTAATAAATTTTTGGGGATTTAATCCGTTTATTCATCGGGCGGTGCAACGTTAATGCTTCTTTAAGCACCTGGTTTAATTCAGCCGTCGTAATGCGCGTATTGGCTTGTTCGTAAAGGTCTGACGCCAGGCTAATCATCTCCTCAACATGCACATTATTTTTGGCGCTGATAAATGAAAGCGGAGCAAAGGAAAGCCCCGGCAGACATTTGAATATATAATCATTATATTTCTGTGTTTCAACCCCTTTCACCAAATCCCATTTGTTAATCACAATAATACAGGGTTTACTCTCTGAAACAATGTATTCACCCAACTTTTTATCTACCTCAGATATTTTCAGGGTAGCGTCTATAAGAAATAGTACCACATCAGCCCTGCGAATAGACCGTTCAGCACGAGCCATGCTATAAAACTCTATAGAATCTTTGACCTGCCTCTTTTTCCTTACCCCTGCGGTATCTATAGCGAGAAACTGCTTTCCGTCTATTTCAAACCGCACATCCACAGAATCCCGCGTCGTGCCTGGTACTTCACTGACGATCACCCGCTGTTCTTTTGCCAGGGTATTAATGAGCGTGGATTTTCCCGCATTCCGTTTACCAACAATTACAAGTTTCATAACGGGTTCGGTGGGAATTTCTGTCTGATAGGGTTCGGGCAGCAGAGAAGTGATCTTGTCCAGCAGATCGGATCTTCCAAATCCTTCCAAAGCAGACACGGGAAGCGGTTCTCCAAATCCCAGTGAATGAAAAATACCCATTTGATATTCCAGCTTTGGCACATCCACCTTATTCGCAGTAATGATTATGTCCTTATTCAAACGTCTCAATTTTTCTGCTACCATAACATCCAGGGGCATAACACCATCCCTGACATCCACTACAAAAACAATTAAATCCGCTTTGTTCATCGCAATTTCAATTTGACTCTCAATTTCTTCCGTAAGGTCATCCACATCTTTTATGCCCATCCCGCCCGTATCTATTAATTCAAATACATATTTTCCGTATCGAATTTCAGTTGAAACACGATCCCTTGTAACGCCGCTGGTGGGTTCAACGATTGAAATTCGCCGCTTAGCCAAACAGTTAAACAAGGAAGATTTTCCTACGTTCGGCCTTCCGATGATAGCGACAACTGGTATAGACATATTGAATACAGAATTTTCCCGGTAGAAATTTTTTGCGAAATGTAAATGCCGTCTCAGCACGTGTCCGGACAGACATGCAGATACGTCAGAAATTGTTCCTTTTGCCGATGTGAACTTCCGCCGCTCACCCGTGCAGAAGTTTCTTTGCTTGCTTCACTACTCAGGGATTATCTCCGCCCTCTTTTTTCATTATCTCAGCACCAACCCCTTCATCACCTTCTTCTGTGTACACATCAGCCACGTCTGTATTGTCAATTTCCTTCCTTAAGAGAAAATAAATAATTGTTTTGGCCGATGCCATATAGGTCACAGAAAAAGTCCACACCGCCAGTTTAATAAGAACGACATACAGAATTAACATGCCGCCCATGAATTTCAATGACCATCGGCCAATGGGAGTCACGGAAACTTTTGCATCTGCTCCGGTTGCAGTACAAAAACCAAAACAGGCAATGTTACACTTCTGTAAAATGAAGGACTGCACTGCATCGAACTTCTGCCCCATACCAATACTCACTGTACAGAAGGACAATCGCACAGTCAGCCATACCGCAAAGGCAACAAGAGCCAGGCAAAATATCCAGTACACCGCATTTATGCCACAGTAGATAAAATATTGCTTGGGACGTGACAAAACATAGCTGTAAGCGCGGCTCATGGCATCAAAGGAGTCGGATCCTTCAGCGCTGATGGTAGGAAACATGAAACACAAACCCAGAGCGCCAATCACACCTATAAATATCATCAAAAAACCGGAGACCACGGCAGCCGGAAAACCTATTGCCACAACAATCTCACCCAAAACGGGTACTCGTCCAATCAAGCCACCGACTACATTGCATAAGGCGAAAAAAAGCACCCCAATACCAGGAACCAAAGGAGACCAGAAAAACGACCAAAACTTTTTCCCGGCAAAACCCAGTGCATCAGCCAATTGAACACTTTCATTCCTGGCAAAGTCTAACGCCGCAATTCTGGTAATTGCACCTCCGATAAAAGACCAAATAGCCAGCAATCCCAAGACAAGAACGGTCAGTACAAAAAACTCCCCAAAATCTAAAGGTATAATGGTTAACAGTCCATATTTGATAACAACCGGGATGCCTTCCCGCGCTGAGCACAAAATGAGTTTTATGAAGGAATAAGGCGATATCTCGACAAATTTAAGCGCAGAAAAAAAAGCGACTGCGGTCACACACCACATCAGGCTTGTTACGAGACCAATATACCCAAGAATCACCTTCTTCGGATCAAATGCCATTTTAAAGGCATGGAAAATACTGCGCCAATTATACGTCATCACTTTCGTTTCGCCCATTCTTTTCTCCCTCTTTCCCCATCTGGCTCAACTCTTCGTCGTTTATTGGTCTCTCAATGCGATATTTTTCATCCAACCATGCCCCAAGATCCATAAACTTGCATCGTTCGCTGCAAAAAGGAAAAGCCGGCAAACTTTTTATATTCTGATAAAAAATCTCCTTTTTGCACGTAGGACAATTAATTTTGGGCATGTACTTTCTTTTCCCCGCCTTTTTCTGTAGTTTTTGCTTCCGTCTTTACAGGTTCCGTTTCTTTCTTAGCCTTCGATTTATATTCCTCACTGCGATAATCGGTCTGATAAAAACCAGACCCCTTGAAAATGACCGCACCGCCTGTTCCTATTACCCTCTCCGCTTTCGGTTTCTTGCAAGCAGGACATTTTTTTACGGGTTTTTCAGTAATATGCTGAAATAATTCAAATGAATGACCGCATCCATTACATTTATAATCGTATGTTGGCATAGCCTTCTCCTTACCTCACAGACTTCGCTTACAACAAAAAGTGCACATCCGGACGTACATTCTCTCCCCAAAAAATCTTACAGACGGTTATCATAACATTTACTCAAAAAAGTTCTTCATCTTTTCGAAAAATTTCTTCTGCCGCGGAGAAACGTTTTTCTTTTCCAGTTCCGCAAATTCACGCAGCAATTCCTCTTGTCTGGGCGTCATCTTTGTAGGCACTTCAACAATCACCAGAACCAGAAGGCTCCCCTTGCCATATTTGTGAACATTCGGGAAACCCTCTCCGCGAATCGTAATTATCTCATTGTTTTGCGTTCCTTTCGGTATCTTCACCTGTATGATATTACCGGTAACAATGGGCACATCAACAGTGCAGCCTAATGCCGCCTGTGCGAAAGTAATCGGAAGTTCACAAAGAACATCGTCCCCCTGTCTCTTAAAAATAGGATGCTGCTCAACATGGATATCACAATACAAATCACCCGGTGGCGCTCCATTTTCACCAGGCTCTCCCTGTCCCGTCAATCTCAGCCGCGTACCGTCCTCAATACCGGCCGGTATCTGAATAGAAATAGTTGATTTTCTGGGAAACCTGCCCGAACCCCCGCATTTGGCGCATGGTGATTCTACAACTTTGCCTTTACCGCGGCATTTTGGACACGTGGTGCGAAGCGTGAAAAAACCCTGTGATTGCTGCACCTCCCCACGACCCCTGCAATAAGGGCAATTTACCGGAGAGGTTCCCTTCCGCGCACCGGTTCCCTGACAATCATCGCAAAGTTCTCTTCGCGTCAACTCTATTTTCTTTTCAACACCGGACGAAACCTCTTTAAAATCAACTTTAATATCGCACTTTAAACTGGCGCCCTTTCGCTGTGCCCTTCCCCCCCCCCTGCCTGCGCCAAAGAAATCCTCAAAGATGCTCCCTCCGCCAAAAATATCTCCAAATGCATCAAAAATATCTTCAAAGGTACTATAGCCGCTCGTCCCCGTGTCTCTCAATCCGTCTATACCAAATTGATCATATCGCCTCTTCTTATCCGGGTCGCTGAGCACGCCGTAGGCTTCTGCTGCCTTCTTAAATACCTGTTCCGCTTCTTTGTTTCCAGGATTTCTGTCCGGATGATATTTCATAGCCATCTTACGATACGCCTTTTTTATATCTTCTCCGCTTGCATTTTTATCAACGCCCAGTACCTGGTAATAATCTTCTTCCATGAACAAAATGTATAAGTTAAAGATTTAAAAAGATTTATCAATACGATAGAACAAAATTATAGTACATAAAACCGCTTAAAATCAAGGGTGTTTTACATAGCCGGAAAAGTCACAATCCTGTTTTTCCCGTACCTTGAAAACAATTCCGGCAACCATATAAAAGCAAAAAGGCTACTCAAAAGCAGCCTTTTTACTTTTACGATTATTCACTTCGCAATAGCAAGCTTACCGAACGCTACCTTCAATTTCCTTCTCTTCTTCGTCTTCCTTCAGTTCGGTAATCATGGTTTCCGTCGTCAGCAACAATCCGGCAACACTTGCAGCGTTCTGTAATGCCACGCGGGATACTTTTGCCGGATCGACTATCCCCGACTCAAACATATCCACATAATTTCCGGTATTGGCATCAAACCCTTTGCTACCGGCAAGCTCTTTCACCTCTTCAACAACCACCGATCCGTCAACCCCGGTATTTGAAGCAATCTGGCGCAATGGAGACTCCAGCACCTTGGCTATGATATCCACGCCAACCTTTTCATCACCCTTAAATTTTTTGCGAGCTTCATCCACAGCCGGTATCGACCTGATAAACGCAACACCGCCACCGGGAACAATCCCTTCCTCTACGGCGGCTCTTGTTGCGTGCAGGGCGTCTTCCACACGAGCTTTCTTTTCATTCATCTCCGCTTCGGTTGCCGCACCTACATGAATTACGGCAACACCCCCTGCCAGTTTTGCAAGTCTCTCACTCAGCTTTTCCTTGTCATAACTGGAAGTTGTCTGCTCTATTTGATTTTTTATCTGAGCAATCCTTGCCTGAATATCCGCTTTCTTTCCTGCGCCCTCAATAATCGTTGTATTCTCTTTATCAATCGTTACCCGTTTTGCACGCCCCAAGTCTTCAATCCCTACGTTTTCCAGCTTAATCCCCAAATCTTCGGTAATAGCACGCCCCTTCGTCAGAACCGCAATATCTTCAAGCATTGCTTTCCTGCGGTCTCCGAAACCGGGCGCTTTTACCGCGGCGCAACTTAATACTCCCCTCAATTTATTAACCACAAGAGTAGCCAGCGCTTCCCCTTCCACATCTTCCGAAATGATCAGCAAGGGCTTCCCGCTGCTGGCTATCTTTTCCAATAACGGAAGGAGATCCTTCATGCTGGAAACCTTTTTTTCGTGAATCAGGATATAAACATCGTCAAGAACGACCTGCATATTTTGAGCATCCGTAATAAAATACGGAGAAAGATACCCTTTATCAAACTGCATACCCTCGACGACCGTCAGCGTTGTCTCTATCCCCTTAGCCTCTTCAACGGTAATCACGCCATCCTTACCGACTTTTTCCATAGCATCAGCCAGCAAATTGCCAATTGAAGAATCATTATTAGCCGAAATCGTGCCCACCTGTGAAATTTCTGAACGGCCTTTAATAGGCTTGCTCATTTTCTTTAGTTCCGAAACAACAATCTCCACAGCCTTGTCAATGCCCCTTTTGATTGCCATCGGGTTGGCTCCGGCAGTTACATTTTTCAATCCTTCATTGAAAATCGCTTCAGCAAAAATAGTCGCTGTTGTTGTACCGTCTCCGGCAATATCACTGGTTTTTGATGCAACTTCGCAAACCATCTTTGCCCCCATATTTTCAAAAGGGTTTTTCAGCTCAACCTCTTTGGCCACAGTCACACCATCCTTTGTAACCGAAGGTGCGCCAAAACCTTTCTCCAGGATGACATTCCTGCCCGTAGGCCCCATGGTTACGCGAACCGTGTCCGCTAGCTGCTTGATCCCTTTTTGGAGCAACTTTCTGGCATCCTCGTCATAAATTAGCTGTTTTGCCGCCATTTTAAAACCTCCAAAATATTATTCTTAAAAAATCTTAAAGCCGGTCATGAGTTACTCGTTATTCCAGTTTGGCCAAAATATCACTTTCCCTCATAACCAGATATTCTTTTCCGTCAACAGTGACTTCGGTGCCGGCATATTTTCCATACAAAACTTTGTCCCCTTTTTTCACCAAAAGGCCTGCTCTCTTCCCGCTCTCAAGCATTTTTCCCTCACCAACGGCCACAATCTTTCCCTTCATAGGCTTTTCTTTTGCGGTATCCGGCAGAACAATTCCACCCTGCGTTCTCTCTTCAGCCTCCATAGGCTCAATAACTACCCTGTCATCCAACGGTCTGATGCTTGCCATGTTTTCTGTTTACCTCCTTTATAAAATAGCGAATACCAAAATTTCCCTATATCAAAATTTCCTACATACCCATACCACCCATGCCGCCCATACCACCCATACCGCCCATGCCTCTCATACCGCCACCCATGCCTCCCGGCGGCATCATGTCTTCATCTTTCTTTGGTATATCGGCAATAATACAATCGGTAGTTAACAGAACACCTGCGATACTGACGGCATTTTGCAATGCACACCTCGTCACTTTTGTCGGATCAATAACACCCGCATCCAACATATTGCAATACACTTCTTTTTCCGCATCATAACCAAAAGCCTTATCTTTTGATTCTAATATTTTCCGTACTACTACCGACCCTTCCAGCCCTGCATTCCTGAAAATCTCCTTAGCAGGAAACGACATGGCGTTTCTTATAATACTGCAACCCATATCCTCGTCGCCTTTAAGCTTGAGATCGTTCAACGTCTCTGACGCCCGCAACAACGCAACACCACCGCCCGGCAGAATACCTTCCTCAACCGCTGCTCTTGTTGCATGCAGCGCATCTTCCACCCGCGCCTTCTTTTCCTTCATCTCGCTCTCGGTAGCAGCACCGACCAATATCTGAGCTACGCCTCCCGCAAGCTTTGCAAGCCGCTCCTGCAGTTTTTCTCTGTCATAGTCCGATGTCGTTCCTTCTATCTCCTTCCTAATCTGCTTTATGCGGCCGGAAATTGTGTCAGAACTGCCGGCACCCTGGATAATAGTCGTGTTATCGGCATCAATGGAAATTTTTTTCGCTCTCCCCAATTCCCTGATATCTACGGCTTCCAACTGGATACCCAAATCTTTAAATATTGCTTTACCATCAGTCAGGACGGCAATATCGTCCAACATTGCCTTTCTGCGATCGCCATACCCTGGAGCTTTTATCGCAGCGCAGCTAATTGTACCCCGCAGCTTATTGACAACCAGCGTAGCAAGAGCATCCCCCTCTATGTCTTCAGCAATAATCAGGAGAGGCTTTCCTGTCTTTGCAATCTTTTCCAGCAAAGGAACCAAACCTTTTATGGCGGATATTTTATCCTCATATATCAAAATATACGGATCTTTTAATTCGACCTCCATTGAATCGGGATTTGTAATAAAATGGGGAGAAAGATACCCTCTGTCAAACTGCATTCCCTCTACCACTTCGACACTGGTTTCCAGCCCTTTCCCTTCTTCAACTGTAATGACGCCGTCTTTCCCCACCTTTTCCATAGCATTGGCAATCATTTTACCAATTTCCGGATCGTTATTCGATGCAATAGTACCGATGCTCGCAATCTCGCTCTGGTTCTTTACTTTCTTACTCATCTCTTTGAGTTTTTCCACAACTTTATCCAGCGCCTTTCGCATCCCCCTGTTAAGCGCCATAGGATCAGCACCTGATGTTACACACTTCAAACCCTCAAGAAATATCGCCTCCGTCAGGACAGTCGCAGTAGTCGTCCCATCACCGGCAACATCACTGGTTTTTGACGCAGCCTCCCGCACCAGTCTTGCCCCTGCATTTTCATAAGGATCCTTCAATTCAATCTCTTCTGCCACAGAGACGCCGTCTTTTGTAACCGTAGGACTCCCATATCCTTTGTCCAAAACAGCATTTCTCCCTCTCGGTCCCAGCGTAACCCCAACTGCCCTGGCAAGTTTGGTAACACCTCGAGCAATAGCAGCCCTAGCATCTTCATGGAAAGCTATTTGCTTTGCCATCGAGTCTCTCCTTTCGTAGAAATAAAAAACATCATGAATAAACTGAAATAACAAAATAAAATATTAAAGGTAAGTCACCATCAACTACAGAGTTAGTAGCAAACCAGATGCCGCCATCCAAACCACAACAATTCAACTCCACAACAATTTACAAATAAATATCTTACAACTATCACGCCTTTTCAAAATACCGTAATGCTATCACACCTTAAGTGTCATTGTGACAGCGGAAAAATTTTGCAATTAGCGGGAACTGTCAGTCTGGCAGAACTACAAGTCGTCTTTCGCAATCAAAACAGGCAAAAAAATCCGTATTGTCTTTTTCGTGTTGACTTTCTGGTTATGTATGACATATATTCTTTACATAATTTTTAATCAAAACACCTATGCTTACACAAACAAAATTTACAGACACACCAGACCGCTTACTCCCGGAAGAAATTGCCCGGGAGATAAAAACAAAAACTGTGGGAAGCGCCGTGATTTCTTACGACCGGGTCACCTCCACAATGGATATTGCAAAAAATCTTGCACACACAAATTTCAAAAACGGTACTGTTATTTTCGCCGAAGAACAAACAAGCGGGCGCGGGCGTTCAGACCATTCCTGGTTTTGCCCCAAATTCAAGGGAATACTCTTCACAATTCTGCTAAAATACAACATAAAACCCGACCACCTATGCTTATTAACCGGCACAATGGCCGTTTCCATCACAGAAACAATTCGGGAAACGTTACAACTTCCCGCCGAAATCAAATGGCCAAACGACATAATCATCGGAGGGAAAAAAATAGGCGGCATATTGGTCGAAATAGAACGAGGGATAAAGAAGCAACCGGTATTCCTTGTAGGAGTCGGGATTAACGTTAATAATACCGAACACGAATTGCCTCAGAAAACAAACTTACCCGTCACGTCGCTGTCCATAGAAAATAATGGGCCGGTCAACCGAACACAACTTGCAAGGGCATTATTGCAAAATACAGACAGATGGTATCACATATTAAAAGATGAGCACTTTGGATACATTACGAAACAGTGGAAGGAACTCTGCATCACCATTGGGAAAACATTGACTATTTCCGACGGCGGAAACGAATATACGGGAACAGTAATCGACATTTCCAACAACGGCGGCTTAATGTTAAAATTGCCTGACGGACAGCTAAGAATATTCCGCGGTGAATACACCACTATTAAACATCAACAAAATTTACAGCATTCAAATAGTTACCTTAGAGACGATTCCTTCTGTCTCCGGTAAAAACGCCTCTACAGCCAAAATCACTTTCGCAGACGAAGAACGTGTTCAAGAGACAGCATTCTCGCCTCAACGCCTTTCAGCCTCCTGGAGAGATCGTGATATGTTACAAATCCAAGCACAAGCAGAAGAACCGTGTAGGCTACAACCATATAAATATACATGCGACCGGAAGGCACTGAAACCGATGGAGGGGGAGAAGTTTGACAACTGATAAGATTTTCCACCCTTTTAAATGACTGTGCAGGTCTTTCAGCCGGAGATTGCTGCACCGGAGGCTGCTGCACAACATAGCGGCTATCCTCCTGAGAAGAAGTTTCGCTCTGACTTTTTGCTTTTGCCTTTTCCGCGGAAAGCTTCTCATACAAACGGCCTATCACAACCTTTTGTTTCGGTGCAGATATTGTTTCAGACAAAGCGGTCTCCCCGGGAGCCGGCTTCGGTTCTTCTTTTTTAGGGACATCCAAAGACACACTACTCTGGAATAAAGGAAGAGGCTGTTGGTTAACAGCAGACTGGGAACTGTCGCCCTGCCCGGTTTTTACAGCATCCTGATTCACAATATCCTCTTTCTCTGAAGAAGCAGAAGTTATATTTTTATTTTCCCTGGCTATCTTCATCCAGCTTAACGGATCACTTCCAAGCGCCTTATCCTTCCCCATAGCTCTCCTCGAAATTATCTATTATGGCGACCAACCGACATCGCCTGCCTAATTGTACATTTTTATTCCACTTCGCCAAAATCCGGCATGACAACCGACAAAGGCTTGCATCTACCTTCCGTTCTCCTGTCGCACAACCTCCTTTGCAAGATCCATATAATCATTAGACCCGCTGGAGCCGGGCGCATAAGAAACTATAGGTTTGCCATGGCTCGGCGATTCGGAAAGTTTTACATTTTTTCTGATGATCGTGTTAAACACCCTGTCTTCAAAATGTTCTTTAATCTTCTCCACAACCTCCTTGCCGAGGCGCGTCCTGCTGGTATACATACACAGAATGATTCCCGTAATCTCCAAATTATTATTTAATCTCTTGCGAACAACGTCATACGTATCCAATAACTTTCCAACTCCGCGCAACGCGAAAAACTCAGTCTGCACAGGGATAAAAATCTCATGCACCAACGTCAGCACATTAAGAGTCAGCAGACCAAGCGAAGGGGGACAGTCAAAAAGGACGTAATCATAACGCCCCATAGCACCCTCCAGACATTCTTTAAGCACTGTTTCACGCCCAACCATACCAACCAGCTCTATCTCGGCACCGGAAAGGTCAATATCGGAGGGGATGATGTCCATCCCTTTTATTTCGCTGTGCAAAATCACGTCTTCCGGCGTGCACTTCCCCATAATGAGATTGTATACAGAATATTTTAAATCATTAATATCTATTCCCAGATGTACACTTAAATTGGCTTGCGGGTCCATATCGACAACCAGCACTTTCTTTCCCAGCATTGCAAGGCAAGCACTCAGATTTGCGGTTGTAGTTGTCTTACCTACCCCTCCCTTCTGGTTAAGCAGTGCAATACTTCTCATTATGTACACCCTCCATTATTTAATGGTACGTTTCGTAAAATATCCGTTTCAATACATTAATAATGTCTCTTTATACGGTGACGGTGTAAGAGCATACCAACAAAGTCCATATTCTTTGACAAGTGTAACATTTAAAACAAAAATATCAAGCTATAAATTTAACACAATCGGCAACTTACTTACTTCTTCCCATACCTGTAAACAGCAGAATTCCAAGTCAATAACCACACCCTCTTTTTCCCGTTTGCAGCTCTTTCGTCTTTATGTTAAACTTACACCTAATTACAAAAAAACTCTTATTCTCATTCCTTTTTTCCATCACCATGAGAACAATTTGGCCCAAAAAAACGCCCCTTTCGCTAACAATTGCACTGACCTCGCTTTTTTCCTGCTTTATCCTGCTCAAGCCAATCGCAGAATTCCTCATAATCAACGACACACAAAAACCAGGCGAGGCCATTGTTGTGCTGGGCGGCGGTTTGGGCGTTCAGCGGATTATTCATGCGGTACAATTATATGAAAAAAACCGCACGTCCCGCATTATTTTGACGGGACAAGAAATGGAATTCGATTATGGGAAAATACAGTTTAAGGGAATCAAGCTTACGGAACCGCGTCTTGCAAGCATGCTGGCAAAGCTCTACGGCGTCCCGGAAGAAACACTCTTTCTCGAAGAACGACCGCACAACACTCATGAAGATGCAAAATATGTAAAAGAGGCTCTTCTTGATATGGGGATTCATTCGGCTACCGTTGTCAGCGACCCCTATCACATGAGACGCGTTTCAATGGCATTCAGAAAAGAATTCAAAAATACGGACATCTCTTTGACCTTCAGCCCGGCAGACGATACCGGCTTCCGCATAAACAACTGGTGGTCTGCGCACGAAATCAAACTTATCGTGTCCGAATACATAAAAATTGCATATTATCTCATTCGCTATTGAAAATAGGCCACGTCACAACTTTCACTAAATTTTATGATAAAAGCTTCTGTAATAATTCCCACATACAATCGCGGCAAGCTGCTGTGCAACACACTTAAATATCTCATTGAACACATCCCTGCCGACACAGAAATAATCGTTGTAGACCAGAGCGATGAGGTGCACAAAGAACTCGCAGAAATCGTCAAAAACCACTGCAATCTGGTGCATTATTTCAAAATATGCAAAAAGGGGCTGCCACATGCTCGGAATTATGGACTAAGGCAGGCGCTTGGCGAAATTGTTATCTTCTGCGATGACGATGTCATCCCCGTCCGGAATTACATACAAAATCACCTGAAAAACTATGACGGGGAAGGCATAGGCGGCGTTGGCGGACGCATTATCCCTCAGAAAAAACACCGTTTTTCTTTCCCCGACATACTACACAGAAAACTAAATCTATGCAGCGGTGCCGGAAAAACAGGCGTAATTCGACGGTGGGATGCGCACCTTATCGATAACTTCGACGCAACGGCAAAAACATACATCGATCATTTGCAAGGCTGCAATATGTCATTTCTGAAAAAAGCGCTGATACAGGCAGGGAGTTTTGACGAAAATTTTGGTGGAAGTGCGCATTTAGAAGAAACCGATGCCTGCCTGCGCATCAGAAAAGCCGGGTATAAAATCGTTTTTGATCCGAACGCAGAACTCACACACTTGAAGGATGCCCGTGGCGGATGCCGCGCCGAAAGTTACAGAGAGTGGTTCTACTGGTATGGACATAATAACATGCTGTTCTTTTTAAAAAACTTCAGGCATGGTCTATTTCCGCTATTTGCCATTTCAAGCCTTATACAGACGCTGCTATCCGCCTGTAAAAGATGCAACCCAATGGTTATCGCCTGGGCATTCAGCGGATACCGGGCAGGCTTAAAAACATACAAATCCTCACCGTCCCCATAAAATTACCTGTTTTTGCAGCACAACTGTTCTGGTTGCGCTGCCCGCTTGAAATTCCCCGTATCACGTTTGTCCATACCACCCGGTTAAACCTCCTCTTCCAGGAAAGCTTTAACCACCTGCGGGTCGAAGTGAATACCAGCCTGAGAACGTATATACTCACGCACCTTATCCTTCGCCCAACCCCTCCGATAAGGGCGGTCAGAACACAAGGCATCCCACACATCCACCACAGCGAAGATGCGCGCGCTTAGCGGTATCCGATCCCCTTTAAGCCCTTTCGGATAACCGGTACCGTCCCATTTTTCATGGTGACAATACGGGATATCAAGCGCCGAACGCAGATAGGCAATCGGGAAAAGCATTGCATACGCATAGGTCGGATGTTCGCGCATAATCTTCCACTCCTCTTCCGTAAGAGTACCGGCTTTGAGCAATATGTTGTCAGGAATACCTACCTTGCCAATATCGTGCAACAATGCACCGCGCCGCACATGAACAAGTTTGTCATCTTTTATCCCCATTTTCTTTGCAAGACGCAGCGTCATTTCGGTAACACGACGGGAATGCCCCTCCGTTTCCCGGTCCCGCAAATCAAGCGCTCTTGCCCATCCCTCGATTGTGCCGTCATAAGCGACAGCAAGCTCCGTGTGAGACCGCTGCAAATCATGGAGCATTAAAGCGCTGTCTATCAGCAGCGCACCCTGGCCTGACAATACATCAAAAAAATTCAACCAGTCTTCATCGGAACCCAATGGGGTGCGATTGAAAATTTCAAGCACGCCATTGATCTGTCCCCTGACAATAAGCGGTTTGGCGCAATATCCAAGGAAGTTTTCACCTGTCAAATGACGCTCGGTAAAAAGTGTCTCCTCCGTATTTCTCAAATCCGGGATGAAAATATGACGGTTCTCTAAAATAGCGCCCCCAACTGAACCGGCACCCAATCTGATGGAGGTTCGCTGTATTGCATTTGTAAGAAATCCTCGTCCGGCAATATATTCCAGCATCTGCGTATGTTTGTTTAACAGCAGAATATTTGCAGCATCAACATCAAGGGATGTTATAACCTTATCCAAAAACACCCCCAGAGAAACGTTCATGTCGAAAGCACCGGCAATCGCCATATCGATTTCATGCAGGGCGGAAAGACGTTTTATTTGCAATTGCGTCAACTCTTCTGCATGTTTGCGTCTGACAAATATACCGATCTGCCCGCCAATAGCAGTTACCATGTCAACCAGGGCATCATCAGGCTGCTTTATCTGACGGCTCAGAAACACCATAACACCCAGCACTTCGTTTTCATTAATGACAGGAAAACCGAACGAGCCGCGTATCCCTTCCTTATCGGCAATCATCACCTTCAGGAAAAAATCCTTTTCACAAACAATATCAGGAACCCAGGAGGGTTTTGCTTCTGCCCAGATACGGCCAGGCAGACCTCGTCCCCAGGTAAAAAAAACCTTCTTTGTTACCGTCTTAAACTCGTAGATATCGATCGTCGGTACATTCCAGATTTCCACACAACGCAGCGCCTTCCTCTTCTGATCGACCATCCAGAATTCACCAATATCCCACCCCAGACCTTCACAAATAGTCTGGAGAATTCTCGTGGTGGTGTCCTCAAACGAGAAAGACTCTGCCAATATAGCCGTAATGGTATGCTGAACTTCCAACCGACGCTCAGCCTGTTTACGTTCGGTAATATCGTCCTTTATCGCAATAAAATGCGTGATTTCCCCCGCAGTATTTTTTACCGGCGAGATCGATGCCGACTCCCAATACAACTCCCCGTTCTTTTTTATATTACAAAATTCCCCGTGCCACTCTTTGCCGGAACTAATCGTTTCCCACAATTTCGCATATTCTTCAGGCGGAGTTCTTCCCGATTTTAAGATACGCGGGTTTTTCCCCTTCGCCTCTTCCGCCGTGTAATTTGTCAATTGAGTAAACTTCGGATTTACATATTCAATGCGCCCCTGTGCATCGGTAATTACAACAGTGCTTGAGCTTTGCTCCACAGCGTGAGACAATTTCCGAAGTTGTTCTTCGGACTGTTTTTGCCCAGTAATATCAAGGGCAACACCCCCAAGGAACCACACCCCTCGGCGATCTTTTACCGGAAATTTACAGACTAACCAGTCGTGCAACACGCCGTCAGCGGTAGGAACCGCTTCACACACCTCCATACTTTTACGCTCAAAGAGGATTTTTTTGTCGTTTTCGCGCAGATTCTCTGCTATCTCTTTCGGCCACAAATCAAAATCGGTCTTCCCAATAACATCCTGTAATTTTTTATTGAAACTAAGCAAAAACTGTTCATTTACATAAACATGACGCCCCTCTGTATCCTTCAAAAATGCCACTGCCTGGCTATTATTCATAAACAGCCTAAACCGCTCTTCACTTTCCCGTATCGCACCCTGAGACTCTCTCGAAAGAAAGTATGCAAGAAAAAAGGCCAGCACCATAATGGGAATAGTCATCACAATTAAACGATTTTTGAGCTTTTTGATCGGATAAAACGCCTCGTTCGTATCCATCTCTACCAAAAGCAGCCAATTATTTAAGGGAAAAAACATCGAGGCGCCAATCACCTCACCGCGATAATTCGTATAAACACCCTTTGTTTCCCTTCCGGCAGCACCCTCAAGCACCGGCAGGGATTCTACCTTCCGCTTCATAACCTCGCCGCCAAATCTTGCAGGGGTAATCAGCACGCCATCCCTGTTCACGAGATAAATATCCAGCGTTTCTCTTCTGGCCTTCGTACCGGAAAGCGCCCCTTTTCCCAACTGAAACTCACCGGAAAGAATCTTATTCAGCACAGTGGTATCATAATAATTAACGATTACACCCAGAATATCTCCGGTGTTTTTATCAGTCATAGGCGCAGAAACAGCAATCCCCCAGCCGTCTGGTTCCAAAGTTTTCCCGTCATGCAATGCATACACATCACTCACATAAATATTTTTCATCCCCTGGACAAAATACTCTTTTCCCGACTCGTTACGGTCTATCTTGTTTTCATCACATGAGCCGATAATCCTGCCGTTAATATCAATAACACAAACACAACGAATCGTTTCGTCAAGCGATTTCTTATTTCGTCTCAAATGTGCACTCAACAATTTCTGTGTCTTCGGAGAGTGAATGTTTTTTTTATTCAATGTATACAACCGTTTTACTTTATCACGTATAAAACCATCCGAGGAAAAGTCCAATGCCCTCCCTTTGATACTTTCCAAAAAGCTATAGAGATGCCCTTCCTTTGCTTCTGCAACAAGAACTAAATCTTCAATTGCCTGCTTCTTCAACGCCTGCCTTGCCGTATGGTAACTCAAGTATCCGAGCACACAAACAGGAATTAACGCAGTAAGCAGAAAAGCCGCTACAAGTTTTACGTTTAATTTCATTTATAAAAATCCGTCAGACAAAAAACACTCAAAACAGACACATCAACCAAACGGTGTCATACTATAACAAAATTTATAAAACAGGAAAGCAAATTACACAAAAGACAAGTCTCCCATTCACGGAAGAATCAATTTTTCACGATAAGAAAAAATTTGTCAATTACCCAACACATGGCTATAATTTACCAATATTATGATATATACCATTACAACTACAACTTGCCAATGCCTGATTTGATGGAGAAAATGCATCTACCAGAACTTAAACGTCAGAAAAGAATAAGCCTCTTCATCACGAATGACTTCCCACCTATTGTGAGCGGCATTTCCACTGTATTTTATCATGTCTGTAAACGACTTCCACACAATAAAATCATTGTCCTGGCGCCGGCAGCACCGGCAAGCGCCGAGTTTGACAAAAAAGAGACTTTTCCTATCATCAGAAAAAATATCTCTACGGCAGAGTCGGGGAAGGCCAAATTATGGAAAATGGTCTTTCACATTTTTTATGCAATTTACTACATAAAAAAGTATACTATTGCCAAGCTGCATTGTGGTCAAATACTTTCCATAGGGCCGGCCGGCCTTATCTGTAAAAAACTCTTTGGGACAAAATACAGTGTGTATGTCTACGGCTCCGAAACCATACGTTTTGGCAATTCCCGTCTGATGAGCGCTCTTATGAAAAAAATAATTCACGAGGCAGACGAACTTGTTACGAACAGTGAATTTACCACACAGGAATTCATACGCTGGGGTATTTCAAGGGGCAAAATAATAAAAATCGTGCCGGGCGTGGATTGCTCGTTGTTTTATCCCCATGAAAAGCCATCCAATCTTTTGGAAAGATACCATCTGCAAAACAAAAAGGTTATTATGACCGTTGGACGACTGGACGAACGGAAGGGACACGACGTTGTCATTCGCGCAATGACGCATCTTACAAAACGATTTCCGGAACTAGTCTATATAATTGTTGGCAAGGGACGCGAAGAAGAAAGACTCACCAAGCTAACGAAAGACCTGAACCTCAATGACTCCATTATCTTTACGGGATTCGTAGGAGACGAATTATTACGGGACTATTATAATCTTTGTGACATTTTTGTATTGCCGAACCGGGAAACGGAGCAGAACGAACAATTACGGGGAGACTACGAGGGATTTGGCATAGTTTTTCTTGAGGCAAGCGCCTGTGGAAAGCCTGTGATTGCTGGTAATTCAGGAGGAAGCGGAGAAGCCGTGGCAAACGGCATAACAGGGATCCTCATTGACCCAAAAAGCGAAGAGGCCGTTGCCCAGGCCATAGAGCGCATACTGACAGACAAGGAATATGCGGAACGGCTGGGAAAGGCCGGAAGACAAAGGGCAGAGAAGGAGTTCGACTGGCAGCACATTGCAAATACTGTGCAAGAAATACTGTAACCGGCAAACAGGCTGGCGTTCCCTGGACAGCCTGAAAACTTGACTACACAGGAAATTTTTTAAAGACGAACTAATACGACTATGAACCTTTCGGGCGTTTCCAGAAAGAACGCATTTCTCGGCAGCATCTCTACGGCAGTGCGAAAAAAAGCATGGGAATTGTGTCATGGACAGGAAACAATTCTTGAGGTATGCTGCGGTAACGGACTCTTTTTTCTCCACAGCAAAACCAAAGACGCCGGGGAAAAATTACTGATCGGCATCGACAAGTCTGAAGAGTTGCTGCACGAGGCGAAGAAGATTTTTCTGGACAATTCCATAGAAAAGATTGGCCTGATACGTGGAGACGCATTTCAATTACCTTTTAAAAACAAAATGTTTGATAGAGTTGTTTGTATAAACACATTTCTCAATCTGCCCTCCCTCGCCACAATCGAGGCGTTGATCACGGAACTAACGCGAGTATGCAAGGGTAACGGCAGGCTTGTTATAGAAACACGCAACAGTGCAAATCCTTATATCCGCTTAAAATATTGGCTGCATGTGCGGAAGCAGAATTTTCCCGTGAAAACTTACCGGGTAAAAAACATTTCCCATATTCTGGAACGTCACGGCTTTTCCTGTACGGAAATTCTACCCATAGGGTGCCCCTGTAATTTATTCGCAAAGGCGTTTTTAATAGTGGCGGGAAGGAAAAAACAGACATGAAATATCGAACCCCTTCGGCAGGCACACCTGTTTCTTTCTCAGACATTCTGGGTGGGCTTGTGTCCTCTTTTGCCCAACCAATTACAACCTTCGAGAAAGTCATAAAAACGTATACGAATAAAAAATATTGTTTTTTTATCAATTCCGGAACAACCGCCTTTTATATCATCCTTAAGGCGCTAAAAACCTTCTCGGTGAAAACAGAGGTAATTCTGCCGGCCTACACGGCACCTTCACTGATTTTACCCATTAAAAAAGCCGGATTAAAGCCTGTGTTGTGCGACATCTCGCTCAACACCTTCAATGTGGACATCCCGTCTCTTGCGAAGCATATAAACGGAAACACACTCTGCATAGTTCCGGTACACATGTTTGGCTTGCCTGTTGACATGCCCGCTATCGGAGAAATTGCACACAGGCATTCGCTCTTTGTTGTAGAAGACGCTGCTTCGTCACTCGGCACAACACTTGGCCCCCACCCTACCGGCACATTGGGAGATATTGGTTTTTACAGCTTTAATCGCGGGAAAAACCTCTCCACGCTTTCCGGAGGATGTATCGTCACCGACAGGGATGATATAGCAAAAGCTATCGAATCGCAATGTCTTTCACTGCAAAAATTGGCGCTACCTTCGGAAATAAAAATCGCAGTCAAATTGATAGCGCTTGCAATTGCAGTGCGTCCGATTTTCTACACATTACTTTATAATTTCATATCGAAACTCAAATACACTACCCTGCATACCGATTTTGACTGCTTCAGTTATACAAAATTCCAGGCCGGCGTTGGGTGTAAACTGTTTGATCATGCTGCAGGAATATTCAACAAACGCTACGACCACACACTGTTTCTATTTGACATGCTTGGCAAATCGCAAGGCATCAGACTGCCGGAATTGTTGCCGCAAACAGTCCCCGTACTCAATCAATTTCCAATCCTCTTCGATGATGAAAACACAAAGGAACATTTATTCAACCGTATCAATGAAGCGGGCATCGAAACGACAAAACTATACCCGGAACCCATACACAGGGTATACAATCTCTATGATCTGAAAAAAGACCCGTTCCCAAATGCCACGTACTTTTCCAGACACTTGCTTTTAATCCCAACACATCCGATAATAACTATTGAAAAATTATCCATAATTACGAATATTATTAAAAAATGCCTGGAAGGATATAAAGATGTGCCTGCACATCCGCCATGATTCAGCACAAAATAATTGTGACAACCCTGTCCTAAACACGTTCAAAACAAATACTGTACTATTATAAATTTATAACACCGATACTCATACGTTTTTATTTATGATACCGACACGCAATCTTCCCGGAGTCATCAAAAAGGCAATAGCACAGCCCGGCTATGCCTTAAACGCATTAAGACAAAGAGCAAGGTCATTCCTTGATTATCACTTCAGAGACGGTTTCAGCTCATATCCGGAGACAATTTCGTTATTTCTTACCTATCGGTGCAATTTACGATGCACCATGTGCGGACAATGGGGAGAAGAAGGTTCTTCCAGAAAACTACCGCCCGAATCCCTGAAGACAGAACTCTCGCTGAATCAATTACAATCGATCATTGATGACATAAAATTCTACAAGCCAAATATTACCCTTTTCGGCGGAGAACCCCTGCTTTACAACGAATGGACAGATCTGGTGCGTTACATCAAAAAAGCGGGACTGAGATGCAACATAATTACGAACGGCATTCTTTTAGAAAAATACGCTGAAGACATAGTGAATCTCGGCGTAAACGAAATCATATTTTCGCTGGATGGCGACCCTGAAGTCCATGACAAAATACGAGGCACACCGGGAGTGTTTGAGAAGGCATCAGGAGGGTTGAAGGCAATACATGCACTGAAAAGGAAGAATCAATCCCGCACCCCCCTTATCAACATATCCAGCACCATCTTTGAAACGAATTATAAAAATTTGGAGAAAATCGTTGCTGTCGCAGAAGACCTTTCCGCATGCTCCATAACCTTTCACCATCTGATATTCCTCAGCAACCAAACGTACAATCAGCACAACGAACTTTTCCTGCGCTTATATAATGTTGCTTGTCAGGACTGGCGCGGATTTGTGAGAAGCACACTACCTGCCATTGACGTCTCGCAACTCATCGACACCATTAACCGCTTAAAAAAGGGGACACATCGAACAAACGTCCTTTTTTATCCCAATCTCACGGAAGAAGAAATACGTCAATACTACACGAATTTCAACTTCAGACCCTCCAGCTACAAACACCGCTGCGTAAGCCCGTGGATGGTTGCATACATATTTCCCGACGGCTCGGTAAGGCCATGCCAATCGCTAAACTATGTCGCCGGAAATATCAAAGAGGATTCTTTTAAAAACATCTGGAATAACCATAATTCCATGCGCTTCAGAAGCATTACCAAAAAAAATAAGCTATATCCGGTTTGCTATCGATGCACCGAATTATATAGATTTTGAACAATTTCTTCCCTTACGTAAGACAGCATACAATTTTGCAAATCAAATCGCCCCCATCCACGCTATGAAATTTTGTATGCCTCCAGTTTTTCATACAAAACCTTTCTGCTAATACCAAGCATTTCTGCCGTCTTTGATTTATTGCCACCTGCAGACTTCAACGCATCCAGAATCATCTCGATTTCCAGTTGTTTTTGGGCTTCATAGAGAGTCCCCGTTGATTTATATTTCTGTACCTGAACAGCGGATTTATTGCTTATCTCCTGCGGCAACATCTCTACCCCGACCATGCAGTCATCAGGAGCAAGGGTGACTATCCGTTCAATAACGTTTTTCAATTCCCGCACATTGCCCGGCCACGAATAATTTTGCAGCATCGTCAACGCTTCAGATGCAAACCCCTGTATACACTTCCCAACATCAGCACAACTCAATGCAAGAAAATGTTCAACAAGCAACGGGATATCTTCTCTTCGTTCACGCAATGGCGGAACGTAAACAGGCACAACGTTCAATCTGTAATATAAATCTTCCCGAAACCCGCCGTTACTAATCGCAGCCTTCAAATCCTTGTTCGTTGCAGCAATGATGCGCACATCGATTTTAATTGTCTTTATCCCGCCGACCCGCTGAAGTTCCTTTTCCTGCAAAACCCTCAATAGCTTCGACTGGGTATGAGGATTCATATCACCGATTTCATCAAGAAAAATCGTCCCCTTGTCTGCCACCTCAAAGAGACCCTGCTTGGTTTCAAGCGCCCCCGTAAAAGCTCCTTTCTCGTGACCGAACAATTCACTTTCAAGCAGGTCTTTCGGAATTGCCGCACAATTCAAGACAACAAACGGCTGGACGGCTCTCACGCTGTTATAATGGATCGACTTGGCAATCAATTCTTTACCGGAACCGCTTTCTCCTGTAATTAGGACGCTATACGGCGCATTCCTGACCTTTGCTACCAGATCCAATATCTCCTTAATTTTCTGACTCCCACCAATAACATTGCCAAACGAAGACTGTGCCTTTTGCTGCTTCCTGAGGTTTTTGTTTTCCGATGCAATCCGATCGTTTGCCTTCTTAAGGTCGTCATAGAGTTCTGCGCTATAGATTAACAATGCAACCTGTGATGCAATACCGGTAAAAAGATCCAGATCAGCCCTGGAAAATTCGTAGCTCCTGCTCTTGCTTTCAATCTGCAATATCCCCAAAACTTCCCTGGGACTGATGAGAGGCGCACACATAATAGAACGGGCTCCGATGATCTTTATACTCACGCTAACCCTGGAATCCATTTGCGTATCCATGATGAGCAGCGACTTCCGTTCTTCGACGGCTCGCCGGGCAAGCGTCAGGCTCATAACATCCCCTTCCTTTGCCAGCGCCGCATCTTTTGTTTGCATCGTCCGAATGGTCAGTTGTTGTTCGACAGGGTTTTGCAAAGCCACAAAACACCGCCCTGCGTGAGGAAATACGGCAAAAATAATATGAACAATCTCCTCCAGCAGTACATCAATATTGGAAATATTCCCAATCGCCCTGGTAATATCATGAAAGATTTTCAGCCTCTTTTGTAGCTGTTCGAATCCCTCTCTCCCTGCAATTTCACCGCAAATTGTTTTGTCAACTGTTTCGTCTGACGCGGAGTCTTTTGTGGCAACAATAATCTGGGTATATTCTTCAGACGGGCATTCAGCGGAGTGTGGATGCTCGGACACGGCATCCCGGAAGATAAAAGTATATGAACCGATGCAAATATTTTGTCCGTCAGCCAGGAGATGGGAAGAGGCAACCCGTTCTCCGTTCAGGAAAACTCCATTCTGGCTTCCCAAATCCTCTACAAGGTACTCTCCACCAGACTTACAAATCCGTGCGTGGTGCCTTGAAACCATCGGGTTGTCGAGTTTAATATCCGTAGTAGAGGCGCGGCCAATAATGGTAATATCTTTTAACGGATAGCTCTTTTTCTGACCAGGAACGGTAACGTCGATTAGTTCCGCCATATAAAAAGGACAGATTTGTTGAGGAAGTTTTATAGCAACACGAACCTTGAACAGGCAAAAAGAGAGCGCTACCGCTCAATGGAAACCAGAAATCAGGTAAAGCCGATACTATAAAATTGTCGTACGGATTTTACTAAGAAGTCAGCAGCCGCATAATATCGTTGCGTGTGGCGTAAATAACCAGCGTAATGATAAGCCCAAAACCGATATATTGCGCAATAGAAAGCGTCCGATGACTCACGGGAGAACCCTTAATTCTTTCAATGGCCAAAAACAACAGATGCCCTCCGTCTAACACCGGTACGGGCATAATATTTAAAAGCGCCAACTGCAAGCTCAGAATACCAAGGAAATACACCAGCTTCCCAAAACCCACCTTTGCCGATTCATACGATGCCTGAGCAATAAGAATAAATCCTCCCACATTCTTCGTTGAAAGTCTTTGGGAAAAAAAGCCTTTCAGCGTAAGGTAAAGCCGCTGTACATTGATAATAGCCTTCTTTGTTCCTACAACACATGATCCGATCAATCCGTATTTTTTAATAACCGTCTTTTCTCTGAACTTCACACCGATACGGCCAGCCGCATTTTTTATATCCTTTTGAGGTTCAATGGTAGACACCAAACGCTCGCTGCCTCTCATCCACTCAATCACCATCGGCTTCCCGTGCCCCAGCATAACCCTTTGCAACAGGGCATTCCAGTTCTTTATTTCTTTCCCGTCGAGAGAAACAATCCTGTCGCCCGGTTTCATCCCGATCTTTTCCGCAGGAAATCCCTCTACGAGTGAATCTACTTTCAGCCCATAAAATGGCACAAGACTATCCAGCAGACTTTCTCTCGCTTTTTCATCCGCAAAGGATACCGAAACCAGAGATACTGCGGTATTTCTTTTTACGGTAAATATGCAGGTATTTTCTACCGATTCCGTAACCAGCTTCCTGATATCGCTGAAACCTGTGACCGGCTTTGAATTAACCTCAAGAATTTCATCCCCCTTCATTAAACCGGCCGCGCTTGCCGGACTGTTATCCTTCACACTATCCAAAATACTGGTTGCACATGAAATGCCGAGCATCCATCGCGTCACGGTGGAAGGAATGACTCTCAATTCCGTTTCTTTGTTGTCCCGCAAAACCGTAAGGGTAATTTCCTTTCCAGCGCTTGCCGATTCTACGTCACGAAATTCCTCCTCCGCAAGTATCCGCTTCCCGTTTATCGCAACTACAACATCCTTAACCTGAAGACCTGCATCTCTTGCCGGAGAATCATTACCCTCAAAGGCAAATATTTTATCTATCTCCAAACTGGTCGCCGGAGAAATACCTATACGCTGAATACCACTTTCTTCGTCATACCGGGGAATCACCATGGTATCAAATATCCTGTCGCTCCTTTTGACTTTCATCTGTGTTCCGGTCACCGGATTACTCAGCGCAACAATCGTAAAGAGATCCTCGAAATCAGGGTCTTTACCGCCATCAACCTCAACAATCTTGTCACCCTCCTGAATGCCTGCTTCCCAGGCTGGCCAGCCTGGCATAACCTTGCCTACTTCCGGGCTAATAAATGGCACGCCGATCTGAAATGCTACTATAAAAGCAAAAAACGCCAGAATGCCATTGAGGGCAACACCAGCCACAAAAACAAGGGCACGCTGACCTGCGCTTTTCGAAGAAAACTCCCAGTCCGCACCGGTTTTTACCTCATCCGGCCCCTCCCCTGCAAGCTTAACGTAACCGCCCAGCGGAAACAAAGAAAGCCGATATTCGGTCTCTCCCCACTTCTTTTTCAGTAATGCGGGCCCGAAACCAAGCGAAAAGGCCAGCACCCGGACTCCTATTTTTTTAGCTGCAAGGAAATGTCCAAGTTCGTGAATAAAAATAAGCAGCCCTATACCAAGGATTACAAGTATGACATTTGTTGATACACCTACATAAGGCATTTTTCAACCTCCCGCCTTGCCCAGGCATCTGCCGCCAGGATGTCCTCCAGACAAGGTTCTTTAATAAAGTGATGCCTTTCCATGACCTTTTCCACCGACCATGCAATATCAGTAAAACGAATTTTACCGTCAAGAAAGGCCTGTACCGCAATTTCATTGGCGGCATTCAGTGTTGCGCCCATCGTACCGCCTTCGCTTGCAGCATAATAACCAAGCCGCAAAGCCGGAAATTTATCCATATCCGGTTTTTTAAATGTAAGATTCCCGATATGTGACAAATCCAGCGGTTTCACCTTGAGATGGCTTCTTTCCGGATATGTTAAAGCATATTGAATCGGCACCTTCATATCCGGCATTCCCATTTGGGCAATTACCGACCCATCGCAAAACTCCACCATTGAGTGGATGATTGACTGGGGATGAATTACCACATCGATTTGTTCAACCTTGAGGTCAAACAGCCATTTTGCTTCAATAATCTCCAAAGCTTTATTCATCAGAGTAGCGGAGTCTATCGTAATTTTTTTCCCCATCTGCCAGGTGGGGTGCTTGAGCGCCTGATCGGGGACGACGCCGGAAAGTTTATCAACGGGATATTCATAAAAAGGTCCCCCGGACGCCGTAATAATAACACGCTTAACCTCGTTTTGATTGCCCGAACGAAGCGCCTGAAATATAGCGCTATGTTCACTGTCCACCGGCAATATTTGGTCTTTTTTAGCCATGGACATCACAATATGCCCGGCCATAACCAGTGATTCCTTGTTGGCCAAAGCTAATATTTTGCCTTCCTGCAACGTAGCAATTGCGGCCTCCAAACCGGCAGCGCCCACTACAGCAGAAACAACAATATCCACATCGCGTTTCAGTACCAGTTCTCTTAAACAGTTATTTCCCGTATGAATATGCAGATGGTCATCCGAAAAACAAGCTCTCAACTTCTCTGCCAGATCGTCCCTGTTTAAAGCAACGTGCGAAGGTTTAAACTCTGTAATCTGTTCAAACAAGAGTTCCCATTTGGAATGTGAAGAAAGACCGACAACCCTGAATTTATCCCTCAAATTTCGCACAACTTCCAGGGTATTTCTGCCAATAGAACCGGTAGAGCCAAGGACAACGATATTTTTCATAATATCTACGACATAAGCGCTATTTCTTCCAAAAGTTCATCTACCATGCGTGATTCATGTATTTTTCTCACCTTTTCTCCCTTTTTGAAAAGGAACCCGAACCCCTTCCCTCCGGCAATGCCGATATCTACCTCTCTGGCTTCACCGGGGCCGTTCACCACGCAACCCATAATAGCTATTTGAATATGTTTTTTGTCATTCGGCAAACGCTGCCTGACCTGTTCAACAATATTTACCAAATCAATCTCGCACCGTCCGCACGTGGGACAGGAAATAATATCCGCCCTGTCACGTTTATGCAGACCCAACGCTTCAAGAATGTCATATCCTGCTTCAACTTCCAGCTCCGAAGCACCCGTGTAAGAAACCCGCAGAGTATCGCCGATACCTTCCGAAAGTAATGCGCCAATACCAATAGCCGACTTAATAGTCGCCAAACTGGGAGGCCCTGCAGCCGTTACCCCTAAATGCAACGGATAATCACATCGGTTTGCAATCGACCTGTAAGCGCTCAAAGTCGAAGGAACGTCTGACGCCTTGAGCGACAACACGATATCTTTAAACCCCAGAGATTCAAAATGCTCGCAATACGTAAGCACCGTATTTACCATCAACGAAGTCAGGTCTTCGTGTTTTCCGTCTTCACCACGCACAGAGCCGGAATTTACACCAATCCGAATGGGAATACCTTTCTCTTTTGCAGCAAGCACAACATCTTCCAGTTTTTTCTTGTCTTTCATATTCCCCGGATTTATGCGTATTTTGTCAACCCCCTGAGCTATCGACTCCAATGCGAGATGATGTCCAAAATGGATATCGGCAACCAGCGGAATATTAATCTGTCTTTTAATAGCGCCAAGGCATTTGGCGGTAACAATGGTAGGCACCGCTACGCGTACGATATGGCAACCAACGGTCTCCAATTCTTTTATCTGTCGTACTGTAGCGTCAATATCTTCGGTGTGGGTCTTGGTCATGGTCTGAATAGTGACCGGATTGCTTCCTCCAATCAGAACACCACCCACGTTAACAACTCGTGTTTTACGTCTGCAAATCATATACGGATAAATTATATTAGCCTTTTAATTATTTTGTCAATTACAAACTTCGTAAGCAACTACGATTTATCCCTTTGAGGACAACATAGAACGCCAGCTCTCCGAAATCAGCGGACATGATGCAAGTTCTCCGGCAGAAAGTCTATCTTCACGCCGATTACGCATAATTTCGTTTGCACGCACTACAGTCCACTGCGGGAAGGGACGTTCATCAAGAACAACGGGAAGGCCGCTGCGGACAAAGCCCTCTTTCAACACCCTAAAATACCAGCCGGTACGTCCCGTTAATTCAACCCTCTCCGACAAATCTTCAACCTGCCATCGATACGAAATTTTCCAGCACGGCCTGCGCGGTTGTGATACCTGAATACGGGCATCTCCGACTGTATACGTATCGCCTATACAAACAACCCCTTCTGTAATTCCCGCAACCGTAAAATTTTCACCAAAGGCTCCGTGTCGCAAATCATTTCGATTTAATTCAAGAGCCCAGTTCCGATAATGCTCATCGGAATATGCCAGCACTGCTTTATCCAAGCCGCCGTGGTTTTTAAGATCAGCCTGTCCATCGCCTGAAAGATTATACTTCCCAAGCCAAACATCTCCAGGCACAGGTTCTTTAATATAACCCGATTCCCAGGAGCGCCCCGTATGATTTCCGAAACTTTCGGTATTCACTACGACAGGCCTGCCCACAAGAACGGACATTAACACCGGCATAACCATATTTACCAGGAGCAAATAAAACCGGGCATATTCATATCAAATCCTTTGGATAAACACACCCCTGAAAAATTCAAAAAAAATTCCAGTGAGGCTTAAAACCCCACTGGAATCTTATAATTATATTACATGATACCGGCAAAGACCGGCACTGAATTATCTTCTTCTTTTCAAATCAAAATTAGCCGTAGCAGCCTTTCCCGCTTCCACTGTAACTTCCTGAGACATATCCTTGAGTTTTTCATGCCAGGTTTTCACAACATACTTTCCCGGCGGAACGCCCTCAATGGTATAATTGCCGTCTTTATCGGTAATACCAAAATAAGGATTCTCAAGCGATACTGCATAGCCGGCCATTTCAGCATGAACGTTGCAAAGGAGAGGCGTCTCGCCAATAACATCAAAAAGCACTTCCTTTACAACACCGGTTGGGTAGGTGCCGAGGTTAAACTGCAAAGCCGCTCCCGGCGGAGAAAACACATTATGACGCACCGCATCGCTGTTGGGAAAATCAGCCGTGGTGCCTTTTTGCAATGCAACCACACGCGGTACATACGTCAAATTCAACTGGTCAATAACGGCATGTTCCGCAGGAGGGGCAAACTTGTTGTCTCCTACCTTTTCAACAAACACAATAGCATCTGCATTATTTCTTTGCTTTGCGCAGATCACAGAGCCTGTAATAGAGCCTGCATTATCTACCTTTGGCACATTTTTAAACACTTTTTTCAGTTTTTGCTGGGCTTCTTCAAGTTTCTTTATTGCCTCAGCGGCCTCTTCGGCCGTTAATGCCTTCTTGTCTTCCGCCTGAGCCCACACAATAGACTTTGCTGAAAATACGAAAAAAGACATCGCAAGGACACCAGAAATCAAGTATTTTTTCATAAAGCTTCTCTCTCCTCCAAATCGACATGTTCAAAAATAATAAAATTAAGCGAGCTAACAAATGGAAATTGCATTTGTTAGCTCGCATCGATCAATAAAAAGTTACACTTTTACGCCTTTTCTACCTTTATGAGTTCTCCCTCAAGATACTTTTTCATGAAATCGTTCTCATTGCCTGCCGTATAGCCTGTCTTTACAGGATCCCAGACACCTTTTCCTCCGATACCGCCATTTTCGGCTTTCGTAATCTTTACCAGTGTTTCTTTCGGCACAGTATTGATTCCATGATTATCCCCTTCAAATCCAAACACGAACTTCATGCCAATTTTGGCTTTATGGAAAAGGCTGTCCAACTGGTGCATCGGCATTGACCAGTCTCTCGTAATACTCTGTTGTGAACCATACCGGAAACTAGCCTGATAGCCTGTTCCCGCCGCCAACGCTCTTCCATCCGGCCTTGTTTCATGAGCCTTCACAGTTCTTTCAGTAGAAATGAATGATGCATGCTTCATCATGGTAACGCCATAAGGATAAGCCGGATTGTACTTAGCCCTCAGCATCAATCTTGCTACTTTATAGAATGGATCACTGGGTTTCCAGCCTTCGTACGGTCTGTCGGCAGGATTGGCATCTACATATACATAATCTCCGTCTTCTATACCCAAATCTTTTGCTGCCTGCGGGTTGATATGTATCTGATGTTCTCCAACGCCCGGCATCCTCTTGTCCATTCTATAAGGATCGCCAAAGTTATTGTTCCAAATAAAGTTCCAGTCTGTCACAGACCACTGAGAGTGCACTGTATGCCTTGATTTTGGGGTAACACAATAGAACTTATACCCTTTCTCCCAGAGGAAATTCTTCGTCTTCTTCACCTCCGCCCATGACTTCTTAATGTTTCTTACGGTTCTTTCATCCCAGTGCTCTGCCGTCTCAGGGATGCCGTAATCATCGGGACGGATGTAAGGATTGCTGCTTACAATGACATTCGGTAAGTATTGTGTTGCCTCAGGCCCTTCACGATGCACAATGAAATTCTCACCATATTCAATAATTTCAGACTCGTCGTTGTAGGCCTGCAATCTCCCGTGCGGAGTATAGAACGGAACGCTCTCGTGAACCTGCTCCCAGAAGGGCTGTCTTGGATACGTTCTGTACAGCATGAGGGCAACGCCAGGCTCTCCATACTTTCCACCTATTATATCATCAAAATGATACCCCTTCATCGTAGCGCTGCCATCCAACAACCTTTGGATATATATCTCAGGTCTCCCTTCCAGCGCAAATTTCCAGTAATCTCTGAACCGCATATCCCTGAGTAACTCACCCAGCTTAGCAGCCATGCTGGCAATAATCATTGCATCATCCTTAGAGTCATTCACCGGCCTTATTCCACCCTTCCATATCTGTATAAAAGGGTTGGAGCATGAGGTGGTAATCTCATGTGTCTCAAATTCCGCCCATGAATTTGCGGGAAATGCGAAATCTGCATATTCAATAGACCCTGTCATTTCAATGTCTGTCGACATGATTTGTTCGATATTCGGGTTCACATTCTTGAGCATCTGGTATACGTGCTTTGCGTTGTTAACCAAGTTTACGTTAGTAAACCACATGATCTTTGTAGGTGTCGGCATGTGCGTTTTACCGGTAAAGCATTTACGGCCATATTTGGGCGTGTTGACAATCAATGGCCTGTCGTTATGATTCCAATACGACACCTCCTCATCATACGCTCGGCCTTTCACTTTCAAATCTGTCGCCAATGCATCCGGATCGAGATTGGGATGAAATACATCTTCGGCTACCCATCCATAGAAACCAGGACCACACCACTTTGCAGACTGGAAATTAGCGGCCTTGTAATTACCGGCCCAGGTGTGAGAACCTGATCCATTGTAACCAACGTTCCCCGTCAACATAAGAGGCAAATATGTTGACCTGTTCATCAAAGTCGCATGGAACCAGTGATTAATACCTTCGCCGTAATGAATGGCTACAGGCTTAATAGTAGCTATATCATGTGCCAACCTCTGAATTAGCTCCTTTGGCGCATTGGTTATCTCAACTACGGTATCAATGTCATAATCTTTCAGATGCAACTTGTACATCTCAAAAACAGTCATGACTTCTATTTCTTTACCGTCAACGGTTTTCAGCTTAAACGTTCCTTCAAGGGCAGGATCAATACCTTTCGCGGTCAACTTGTCTCCCACATCGTCTCTCGTAATTGGTTTTGGCCCATTTGTCTTTGCATCCCATACGACAAAGTCCCCAATTATCTCTCTCTGTTCATCCTTCAATCCCTGAATCTTATAACTTGCGCCGTGAGAAATATCTTCCAGTTTATAGTTGGGTATAATATCTTTGGGACTCAACCTCTTCAGGGTATCTGTTCTCACGAGCAATGGAAAATCCGTAAACTTTTTCACATAGTCGGCATCGTATAACTTCTCGTCCATCAGGATTTTCGTGATTCCCAGGAAGAACGCCGTATCCGTGTTACACTTAATCGGTATCCAGTAATCTGCCTTTTGTGCAGACGGGCTGTACTCAGGAGTGATTACAACAAGCTTTCCACCTCGCTCCATTACCTGGGTAAGCCAATGTGCCTCAGGCATCTTATTTTCTATAAGGTTCTTACCGGTCTGTATCAATAATTTGGTAAACCTTAAATCGTTAAAATCAACGTCAGAGGTTTGTAGACCATGAGAAAATGGATGGCCTGGAGCCTGATCGCCATGCCATGTATAGTTAGACCAGTTTCTCCCTCCCAGTGCCGTATCAGGACCCACGCCTCTGTTATGAGAATCTACAAGAGAAAGCATATTATTAAAACGATACATCCCATATTTGCCGATCACACCGAGGAGTCCCATACCGCCACGGCCTTTGAATGTTCTTGTGCCGGCCCCCTTCATCGCATCAACCATCTCCTTCGGGAAACCCTGCGCCAGAAGTTTCTGTGCCCCTTCCTCGCCACTGTATTTCTTGGTAATATGAATTATCCCCTTAGCTGCATAAGTAAAAGCTTCGTCCCATGACGCTTTCAACAATTCATCCTGTCCCCTTGCATCAAACATATACTTCGACTTGTTTTCCGGGGTCAACTCAGGGAAACCATCATCAGCCCACTGCTTCCACCCTTTTCTGATAAGAGGATACCTTAACCTATATGGTCCATAAACCCTGCGATGGAACGTATACCCTTTTAAACACATCCTGGGGTTCCAGTTCCTTGTTGCCTTATTTCCATAAACATCGGAATATCTTTGATGATCATAGTTTTGCTCAACCCTCATGAGCACTTCATTCCGCACAAACGCTTTGACCCTGCACGCATGAGTATCATTTGGAGAGCATGTATAGGTAAATGTCCTATCATACCTATATTGATCCCGATACACACTTTCCCAACCACGGTCCGGATATGCATCTAGCGGGTTCCCAACCTCCACGGCAGGCTTCAACAACCTGAACGCCATCGCCTTATCGGCAAGGGTAAAGGTTGCTCCAGCTGCACCTGCCACCTGTAGGAAAGTCCTCCTCGTAAACTTCATATTTCCTACTCCTTTCTCCATAAAAAACTATTAATCAGGTAAAAACTCTTCACTATGTAAAAGCTATGATATTACGCTTTGCAATTTATATACTTCGGCACATCTTTCACAAACACCATCATCGATCACCCAATTGGGAAATTCTTCCTGTATTGCTTTCACAAGATGTGGTTCTTGTTCAGGATCTTCAACCCAATCATACGTCCTGAATTGGCAGAGCGGACACTGAGCGCCAAGAAGATGAGATTTTTTCGTCCTTCCAGGCTGCCCACCCTTATCTGCAATTGCCATTACCTTATTGACATCTTCTGCCAATTCTAAAATTTTATCGTGCGTTAATGACCCATCCTCCCACAACGTATTAAAAATAGCCCTTTTTGTTTCTAAAGGAAAACTTTGATATAAAGCATCAAATTCCTGATAACGACCTTCTTTGCTTACAACCGTTTCCTTCCCTTGTTTGACCAAACGGCTGTCTACAAAGATATCCCAGAAAGTTTTATACCTATCGCAGATAATATTTTCTTCCATAGGATTAACACCGAGTCGTTCGTCTCTATATCCAAAAGTGTCGTCCAGCATATCCATTACATGCATTAGTTCATGATGCAATATTTTTTGCAAAACAGCACCTTCGTGAAAGCGATCCGGCAATAATTTAACGATAATTCTTTTTTTCCCGGATGCATCCAAGCTCTTTACAAGGTTAGAACCTTCGTCCTGTGTGTTTTTTGCCTTTGCTATCACTCCTCCGGCAACCTTGCCTTCGACCTGCGGATATTCTTTAAAAGCCTCTTCAATCAATTTTGAAAAACCAAGCTTCTTAAAGAAGTCCCACTCTACCTTGCGGAACTGTACAGACCTTTCTTCCAAGGGAAAATTTTCATAAATCGGGTCGGTAAGAGCGTGGTATTCATCGGAAAGAACATTGTCGCCCTTTTCTTCCCTTAATTTTATCGTCTTAAAGACTACTTCCTCAATAAGACCAGGATCATACTCAATCTTCATAAGGTTGCTCTACTCCATAAAATCATCATCGGATGACGAGGCACACGACAAACATTCGTCCGGAGCTCCCGCCACAACTTCCTGCGTTAAGTCGGATTCTTTTAGCACTTCCGTCTTCACTCCCAGCATTTTCATCTCCAGCCGTAAAAATTCTTTTGTCAGAGATGACAGGACATAATAAAATCCTTTTTCAGCTTTTCTGCCAAAGAGAATCGCAAGGAGCGGAACCCACCTCCCGACATGTTCCTTCATGAATTTCTTTAAGGCCTCTTCACATATCACCGCTTTTTCGTTTCCATCGTGCTCCAAGGCATACGCATGCTTGTAAAGGAGAAACTGAAGGAATTCGAATTCAACGCTAATGTGGTCACACCTTTCTTTTTCCTCTTCGGAAATGTCCAAACCAAACGCCTTATAAAAACCCTGTATATCGGCCAAATCCTGTACCTGTTGATATACATGAAAAGCTCCGTACTGCCCTTCATACAAGGGGCATTCCTTCGAGATGGTATGACCGACTAAACGCAGATAGATACTTTGAAGATTTTCAACTGTAGAAAGCCTATATACCTCACGCAGTTCGTTCAGGTTTTCACGCAACACGGCAACATCGTCTACATCCTTATAACAACCTTCCAGTATTTCTGCAAACCCATCAAAATCAGAACTCTTCAAGACAGACAAATTCTTTTCGACAGGATACAGATAACACGCAGAAAGGATTTGGTACATATTACTGCGCGCCAGCAAATTATTAACGACGCACCCAATCTTTTCATCTACATGGTTTCCACTATCTATTGCCATAAAAAACCCCGGGAGGTTAAATTGAATTATAATGTTTATCCGGTCTCACGTGAATCGGTTCTTCCACTGTGGTCCTAACTACTTCTTTCCCATCCTCGCCGTACCCGATAACCGTATCATTGTACATCTCAAATTTTTTACCATGAATCGTGGTTTCAAACACTTTCGGCCCTTCCTCAATTTTATACTCAAACACAATCGTCTGCGACATCCTGAACAAGGACATAACAGCAAGCAACTCCCTGGAAGGAACCATAAACTTCTCTACTGCTTCGTCGGCCCCCGGTCCGAACATCTGCCTTAAATACTCTCTTGGAGCCCACCTTGGGGGGATATAATATACGTTCGGTTCTGTGCCAAACTGTGGATATAACGGCAAAGCCACCTTATGATGTTTAATTAACCAAGTAATAGGATTTTTCGGATTGTCATCTAAAAAACCCTGCAACCGAATTTGTCCAACACAGGCAGACATACACCTTGTTTCCATAGGACGTCCCTCGGTCAAAGGGTCGCGCCCCTCAATTCTGGGATAACATGCTATACACTTTTCACTTACCCGAGTGAATCCACGATACATCGGTTTCTTATACGGGCACTGTTCAACACACTTCCTGTATCCCCTGCACCTCTTCTGATCTATAAGAACAATACCGTCTTCTTTTCTCTTATAAATCGCCTTTCTTGGACATGCCGCAAGACATCCCGGATAGGTGCAGTGATTACAAATTCTCTGGAGATAAAAAAACCAACGGCTGTGAACCGGCAACGCGGAATGTTCATCGGGTTTATTGCTTTTGGCTACGTCTTCACCAAAATTAGGAGACCGCCATTCCTTGTCCTCAGGAACATACCCTACCGCCCACTGATTCAAATTTTTCTTTTTAGCAGCTTCAAATATGGTATCACCTTCATATACCCCATACGGAGACGTTTTTTCATCTTTCTCCGCTGTAAACCACGTATTTTCGCCGTTATCAATCAATTTGAGTGTTTTAACATCCCACGATTGAGGAAAACCACCGTATGGTTTCGTCTCTACGTTGTTCCACCACATAAATTCCTGTCCTTTATTAAACGTCCACGTACTCTTACAGGCCATAGTACACGTCTGACAGGCAATACAACGATTGATGTTAAAGACTGCTGCAAATTGGTGTTTTGGTCTGGATTCAAAATAGGGATACTCCATACGCCTCCCTAAATGCCAGTTATGTACAAGAGTCATCTTCCTATTCTCCTTTCAAACTGATAAACAAACTCACACATATTCTTAGAAATATTGTTTATTGCCATGCAACCCGTTCCAACGTAACAGGGTGCCATTGTGTTGATATGTTCTTTTGACCGTTCCTGTCCTGCTCTCCACCATTCCATACCGCCATATTAAAGAATGATTTACCGCCAGGAACAAACTGCACATCATGCGGATCATCCGTAATCAGCGAACGATAAATAATCACCGTCCAGGCTCCATCTTCATAACTACTGCAACCGTTTACGTCCTGATGATCTTGTGTAGTTAAAGTACCGAATCCTTCCGCGTTTAAATCCTCTACCGCCCTTTTACGTCCAGGCTGAGACAATAAGTTGTGTGCAGCCCTTCCACCGGATAAAACGGCTATACTCGCTATCAAATCCCTGTGATAATATGCACTATAGGGGTTTGTGTTAAAGTCGTCGTGCATATTGGGATATTGCACCTCCACATCTTCGAGTTCACCTTTAGCCAACATATCTGCATCCCAATCTGCCTTCCAATGCCATAAGTTAACCGGCTTTTCCCTATCACCCATCCTTGGGCTGAAATGCTCGGCAGGAGTTATATTTACATCCCCCAAAGGAAACATGAGAGCCACCGCATCTCTAAATTCTTGTATAGCTATCGCCCTTGCACTCCTCGTTGGGTCACTCCAAGAAATCTGAAAATATACATTCTGCCCGTCATGGACGGCCTTTACCTCTGCGTTACTAACAGAACCACCTCCATTAGGAAACGCCTTATCTTGTTTCTGAAGCGGAACTTTTACCCCGGCAGCATCTTTAAAACTTGCCCTCATCGATTCAACACTCATGTGATACGGCTTTTCCATTTCAACATATTTAACCGACAAAACTTCTTTTGCGGGAGTAAACTCTTCTTCACTCATACCTTTTACCCCTTCCGGCTCTTCTGCTGCATATAACGTAGCACTCAGAAAAACACAGCCTAAGAGGGCAACCCCACATCTTTTAAACTGCAATAATCGCTCTTTCATCCCCTCTCCTCCTTTTTACAAAAAAATAAACTAACAATCAGTTTCGTTTGAAATTAATTATATCATGGGAATCATGATATTCCACTTATTTTGTTTTCTTAATAACCAAAGCATGTTCAAATAATCCAAACACAGAATACCGAAACTCACCCACCTTCCCAACTCTACAACAAAACCCTCGCTGGGCATCAGATGTTTCGATTAAAAACTTAAAGACAAAAGCTAAGCAAATCCCATTCCTTCAACCCAAAGGCAATCGACTTGGCAAAAACCACCACTACCTCCTTTAGAATTATTGAACTGAAAACAAAATTCTCTAAAATTCAGGTATTGCAGAATATCACCGACGTATTACTTTTTTGAAACGAACAATTCACTCATGCAAAACACGGAGCTACAAAAATAATTCACAAAGCCACCCACAATCTATTGTATTTTCTTACCGACATATTACTATAGATTCTTGATATGAACCACAAAATGTTATCTGGAATTTGATGGATATTGATGATTAGATGACAGGTTTACACTACCGCTACACCATATCTTATGGAGTTTTACAAAAGCAAAAAACTATATGGTAATGACAAGCTTACTCATGAATTATGAATCATGCTGCCATTCATCAGTTCTGCTTTGGCTTCATTAACAATAGCGGATGTTATCTCTCTGCAACCTTTCCCTCGCGCATACTCCTCTATTTTTTTCCTAACAACCTCTTTTATAAAAGGTGGTATACGATCCGTCTGTGACCTCGCCTCCTGCGTCCATGTAACCGGGTCAACTATCTTTAATGTCTTACCATCATTACTTCTTTTTTCTGCTTTATTTGACATTAATTTACGGATGGGCTGTTCATAACCCGCAACAGTCCCCTCCGTTTTATTTCCTCGTAAGCTGTTCAATTCTGCGTTGACCAATTCTGTTTTGGTTTCAGAAACTGAATTTCCACCAACAAGAAGTATGTTACAAGGAGCCAGCCTTAATAAATTTTCCGAGGTACTGCCGATATCGAGTCCGTGGACATTATGGATGCCTGTGCGTCCCATAATTAACAAGGAAGGTTTTTTCTTCTCAAGAAACTTTAATATCTGATCGAACGGTTTTCCATCCAGTAAAACAGTATCAACTCCTATACCAGCATTTTTGGCAAGGCTTGCAGCATTATCCAAATGGTTCTGATATATCTTTGCAAGCCCTCTGTCAATAATTTCCTCGTGCAACGTTTCCTGTTCCTTAAAACGGAAAACCTGTCCTGCCTCTTTGGAAAGAACTTTGGCTATACTCTCGAAGGCTACACGATGATAATGAGGATCAAAAACCGACACAGCCGTCAGTTTCCGGTTAAAAGAATTTGCAAAATCAATCGCATATTTTACGCCGGCAGAAGAGAGGTTGCTTCCATCCACAGCGACTACCATATCACCATCCAAAGAGTCATTCTTTACCACCAGTACATCGGTATTAATCCGCCTGACCACCCGTTCACACACACTGCCGATTACATTTTTATCCACGGCAGCCAAACCAGCCGCCCCGATGATAACCAGGTCATAGCCGCCACTTTTCACCTCTTTAACAATTTCACAATAATTCTTCCCTTCCAGCAGTAACTTTTCATGCAGAACGGCAGCATCGCTGCACTTTTTATCAAACACGTCAAGATACGACTCGGAAATAAGCCTGAGCCCGGTGTTTATCAGGGAAGTATGCAGTTCGCGTTGTCTTTGAAGCACAGATTCATCCTGGTACCGCGCAGGCAAACCCTTTTCCATATCACGAAACCTTTTTTGGTGCAATCCGGCATCATAGACATGGCATCCTACAACCAGGGAATGGTGTTGTTTGGAGAGCCTTATTCCGTGATCTATGCAGTAATTTGAGGTGACAGAATTATCTACAGTAACTAATATTTTTTTATACATAAATGCAGAATGTCTTTTTCTAACACTTCTGAGATTCTCTTTTAAGCTTCTTCCACTCACTTATGGCGCCACCGGCAAGAGCAATTGCAATGACCGCTAAAAACAGCAAGCGGATTGAACCCTTCGCCGCACTGCTCTTTTCTTCCGCAACAACGGCTTCTTTTGCGGCAACAGCAGCCTTTTCAGCTCCTTGAGCGGAAAAAGTCCTTATATAAGATACCAAATCTCTGATCTTTTTCTCCGACAGGGTCTTTCCCCACGGAGGACACAGATTAGACTTCTGAACTGCTTTAGAACCATCTGTTATTGCCTTAACCAAGTCGGCATCATTTTTCTTGGATATAAAATTTGCATCCGCCAGATTCCTCGGAGTCGGAGTTAAACCATACGTAAAGAAAGTCCCGTCTCCCTTCCCTCCCTTCCCATGACAGGGAGAACAGTAATATTCAAACGTTTTTTTGGAAGACAGCAGTGCATCCTGGTCTCTCGCAGATGTAACCAAATCCCTGGCTACACAATTATTATTGATCAAAAGCAACATAACTACGGAACATACTACCGCACATTTTATAAAAAATAAGTGGTACCGCATCACTATTTCCCCTCTTTTTTCCTCACATGATTTACCAAGAAGCCAACCAAGTCCTTTAACTCTTCATCATTTAGCGTGAAATTCGGCTCTACAGCTCTCGGATTGGCTTCTTGCGGATTTTTTAAATGATATAAGATATACGCAGGCTGTAATCGCTCCCCAACTGTACCCAGGTGCGGACCCACTACACCGCCTATTTTTTCACTCTCCGCATGACACGTATTGCATCCTTTTTCGTAAAACAATTTTTCTCCAGCAGAAACTACCTCAGGAGACGGTTGCTCTTTATCAAACGCTGAGGGAGAAAGGGTGTTATTCACAAGATATTTTTCCATAAACCCAATTGCCTGTTTAGCGTCGTCTTCCGTCAGGTTAAATTTCGGCATCTGCTGACTGAGCGGACGTATAATATCAGGTGACTGCAGGAAATTGCTTTCCCAATCCATTTTAATCTTACTGCCTACCATCGTCAAATTAGGTGCGTAGGTTCCACCCTTTTTTTGAATCATGTGACAACTCAGACAGCGTATTTCATACAAAACCTTCTCGAAACCATCCAGATGGTCGCGTTTGTATTCAACAATCGGCATAAGCTCCGAGAAACCCTTGATATCGTGGCAAACAAAACAGCGATTTCTTTCAATTACTTCTTTCCCTTTTCCAACGAGTTCACCATCGTTCCCGATCTTTTGGAATTCCACTTCTGATAAAACCTGGACAGCGGCCTCCTCTTGTTTATCAGCGCCCGCCTCCTGCTCCTCACTCTCTTCCTTATCCTCCGGCACAAACTGTGTGTCACGCATGACAAACTCAACTATCCCCCTCAGATCTTCATCGTTAAAACGGTACTGGGGCATCATTGTGTCCGGAAAATGTTTCTTGGTGTTTCCAACCCAACTATACAGCCAATTTCTGTTCACCTTAGTTACAATTTCTCCCAAATCAGGGCCTACACCAACATTCCCACCAAGACCTTTGACAGGATGACAAATCGTGCACCTCGCCCTTCCCCACACCCCCTTGCCGTTATTATACACCTTGTCCATTTTTTCATATTCTTCATCAGTAAGAGCATCCTCTTTTTTCAAAAGATAATCAGCCCATACTACTTGCGTGGAATCCTTTTCAGCAATACTCCCTAAATACGCAATAACAGCCTTAATCTCATCGAAATTCAATCCGAGATTCGGCATCTTGGCATTCGGCACAACTTTTTTGGGGTTAGCTATCCATCGGGATATCCATTCAACCTTCGCTTTATGAATTACATTCGTTAGAACCGGACCATTTTTAACCCTTTTATAAGGATCTTCCGGTTCAAACGGTGTGGCAGACCACCATTCCGGAGCCCGGTATTTCTTATCGACATCTAAAAAAAGTGCATCAATCTGTCGTTCCTGACCGTAAGAAACTCCAACAAAAGTAACGAAAGGCAAAAACACCAGCGAAAAAAGAATCAGCGTTTTTACTTTTTTATGCATTAAAAAACTTACTCTCATAAATACTCCTCATCAAGACATTTTCTAGTTATTGCTCTTCCTCGATTTTGGGAGGGAACCTGCGTAAACGAGCGACAAACCATAGCTCTACACTTGCACCCATAATAATCGCAATCAACACATAGACAAAAACTGTTTTAGGAACAGGTTTTTCCAACAACACATAATACCAGGCCGAAATTGACTTTCTGCCTCCAGCATCACTGTTGGAACCATCCCATACAGCGAATGCAACAGGAATTAACTTACCAACCTCAAACTGCAGATCCCCTTTTTCGTCCGCCGTCTTCAGAGTTCTTTTAAAAACCACCTTCCATCTGCCGTTAACGTAAATGCCTTTGCCGGTTACATCCTGACTTTCCGGAGGCTGAGGTGTGATTTTCTCAAAACCGCGCGCGGTCAGTTCCGTTACCTCGCCCGGTTCAGTCGCCGGCGCATCCATTATGGCACCGAACCCTTCTTTCCAGTATGCCTTCCAATACCACAGATTGACAGGCCCGCTGGAATCTCCCATCGCAAAATACGGTTTCTTCAGCGAATCAGGTATTTTTTTTGGGAACTGTACGGACACAGCATCACGAAAAACGTCTTCCTGCCTGTTCGTCCTGTCATCCCATTCGAGCAAAAAAGCTATCTCTGTGTTATTATAGAGCGCTTTTATCGATATTGAATCCACCGAGGGATCCCATTTTCTGGGATCAGCTAAAATCTGCCCCGCTAAAGGCACTTCGACAATCCCGGCTGTATTCCACGCCTCATCAAGCGGATCGACCGGCAACTGTTCGCTTTCCACAAGTTTAACCTTTACTACCACGTCAGAAGCCATGTCTCTGGCAATACTTTTAACATAGTGTGCAACATGCCACCTATCTTCGTCCGAGAGCTTATCAAGATACGAACCCATCGGAGTCTCATTAAATCCTGTCGAAATTGTGCGATAAATATCTTCGGCAGTGTTGCCGCCCTTAAAATTCCAGGCCTGCGTCAAATCCCTTGCCCTGAAAGGCATATCCCACTCTGTCTGCAACGCAACGGTAAGAGGTCCATTCCCCCTGCCATCATCGCCATGACACACAACACACTTCATTTCTTTAAATAGCGTCTTGCCACGCTCAATACTATCCGGTGATGCCGGCACACTAGCCACCCTCAAAACCTCAGGGGAGCCTTTTGTCTTGAACTGTTCACTAAAAGTCTTTATATAGTATACCACCTGCCAGCGTTCTGTCTCGCTAATGGTACTCCAAAACGGCATCGCGGTACCCTCTATGCCACTTGTAATAATCCTGAATAAGTCCTCGTCGGCAGGAACAGACCCAAAACTTGTGGAGCGGACTTTATACTCATTTCGCGTAAAATTTCTCGGCTTTGGGAACATTGTTTTTGCGGCAGGACCATCACCACCACCCTTAATACCGTGACAGTACCAACATCTCTTTTCAAAAACCTTTTTACCTTCTGCAACAGCATCAGGCGTTTCAGAAATCTTTTGCGGCACCTCGTGTTTATATGTTCTGAACAAATGAGACGCTTGACCAAACACGTCAGCGCTTCTACCAAACATACTCACACCCAAAACAACCACTCCTGCACAAACCAACCCTTTTTTAAATG
>Ga0233425_10001740_pt1 | contig 46612 bp, 42 predicted proteins | sample Watercolumn_Towu_2_FD_181712 | JGI IMG/M metagenome (GOLD analysis project Ga0233425, IMG submission 181712) | Freshwater microbial communities from Lake Towuti, South Sulawesi, Indonesia - Watercolumn_Towuti2014_140_MG | ecosystem: Environmental > Aquatic > Freshwater > Lake | place...
GCGCCCGGGGCGTTGACCGGCGGGCCGACGACGACCGGCCGCACGACCGGACCGCCGTCCTCCCTACAGGCGGCGCGTCAGGACGTCGTTCAGCGACGCCTCCAGCAGGTCGCCGATCTGGTCCCAGGAGAACCGCTCCGTGGCCAGCCGGCGGGCGTTGGCCACGATCTTGCGGCGGAGGGGGTCGTCGTCCAGCAGCAGGTTGATCTGTCGCGCCATGACCTGGGCGTCGTCGCCGAGCAGGCAGTTCTGCCCCGACTGCGCCGGGATGCCCTCCGCTCCGAGCGAGGTGGACACGACGGGCGCCTCGCAGGCCATCGCCTCGAGGATCTTGCCTCGCATGCCCGAACCCATGCGCACCGGGCACACGAACGCCGCGGCGCGGTGCAGGTAGGGGCGGACGTCGGCGACCTCGCCGGTGACGGCGACGTCCGGATCCCCGCGCGCGAGGTCGGCGATGTCGGACGAGGGATCCGGACCGACGATGAAGAGCTTCAGGCCCTTGCGGCCCATGCGCACGGACGGCCACACCTGGCGGGCGAACCACATCACGGCGTCGCGGTTGGGCTCGTGGGAGTAGTAGCCGGTGAACACGATCCCGTCGCGCGCGACGGCCGCGGCCGGCGGCGCGAAGTACCGCGTGTCCACCCCGCTGGGGATGACGGCGGTGCGGAGGTCGGGCGCGTAGCCGAGCAACTGGTAGCGCTCCTGGGGCGTGAGGACGAAGACGCAATCCGCGGCGCGGTAGAGGCCGAATTCGTAGGCCCGCAGGAAGCGGCGGCGGACGCGTTCCGTCAGCCCGCGGAGCCGGTAGCCGTAGAAGTCGATCCGCGTCTGGCTGGCGACGGCGGCGCACTCGTGGCACGAAACGACGATGCGCGCGGCCGGCAGATAGGGATTGCCGTGGATGTACTGCCCCATGGCCGTGAATTCCGCGAGGACGATCGCATAGCGGTCCCGCGCGACCATGTCGCCGACCAACTCCCGCATGCCGGGCGCCGTCCGCAGGCTGAAAGGCGGCGGCACGCCGTGAAGGCCGCCTCGAACCGCCTGCCTAAACGGACCGGCCGGCGACGGGTCCGGCAGCGTGCGGAAGTCGACGAGACGGCCCGGCCACTCCCGGCCTTCGTCGGCCGCCTGCTCCGGCGAGGCGAAGCACGCGAGCCCGACTTCATGGCCCCGCTCCAGCAACAGGCGGATGCGGTGATAGACGATCGCGTGCGCGCCGATCACGCGCGCATGCGGCAGACGGGTTGTCAGGAACAGAACCCTCATCGCCGCCTCACGAGGCCGCCGCCGGACGCCGCCCCCGCGCCGGACGCCGCGCCGACGCCGGAACGACCGGCGGCTGACGGACTTCCCGCGAACCGACCGACGTTCCGCAGACCGCGCACCGGTAGTCGTGCAACTCCGCGCGAGGCAGCACCAGCAACAGCCGCTCCCTCACCGGCCGCGACACCCGGCAACGCGGACAGAACAACTCCGCGGCCCGGAATTCCTCGAACTGCGCTCCCATCACCGTCAGGATAAGACCGGGCTAGCAAAACGCAAGATCAGCCCTCGATCAGCCGCCGATCCCGAGCCGGTTGCGCGGTGGGGCAGATGGATGAAGGGCGGGGCGGCGGAGAGGTTGTGGTCCACTTGTCTTGTCGGCACCCGCCGGCACTCGCTCCAAATCGAAATCGCTATCGGGACCGGAGTCGGAATCGAGACCCGATTTCGATAGCGATTTCGATTTCGATTCCTGCTCCGGTCCTCCTCGTCCTCATCTCTTCTTCGCCGACCTGTCGTCCACCCGACGATCTCTGTCCCTCGGCGAGAAATGTCAGTCCGCGGCCTTCAGGAGATGCGCGCGATAGAAGGACAGCTCGGCGATGGAGGCCTGGACGTCGTAGTAGGCGTCGTGACGCTGCGCGGCGTCGCCCAGGCGGGCGCCGGGGAAGTACCGCCGCACGGCCTCCGGGTTGTCCTTGTCGAACGCGTCGCGGCCGCCCCGGTGCAGCCAGAGCAGCTTCAGGGCGCTGACATCCAGATGTCGGTAGTTGAGCCGCTCCGCGAAGCGGGGCAGATGGCGACGGACGAGAAACCAGTCGGTGTGGATGCTGTTGCCCGCCAGCACGGGCCAATGCTCCCGCTTCGCCGGCCGCGGCCGCCCGACGAGCCGGTCCATCCAGGCCGCCAGCCGGCGGTCGAGCCGCCCGGCCGGCACGGCGCCGGGCCCGCGCGACCGCGCGACGGCGGAGGCCAGGTTCTCGCGCACCCACGGGCTCAGGCGCGTCCGCGGCGGGATCGCGACGGCGACGCGGAGGTCGTCGCGCGCGGGTCCGACGCGCCGCAGGTGGCAGTCGGTCACGATCACGGCCGCCTGGAGCAGGCGCGCGCGGTCGAGATCGAGCGAGGTGAACTCCGCGTCGAACCAGACATACAGGCGCGAGCGGTCCCGTTCGCGCGCGCGGGGGCTCACGACCCGGCCTCCGCGTCCGCCGGGGGCTCCGGCTCGACCTCCTCCGGCTCGACGGTGGTGGCCGATACCAGCTTGTCGCCCTCGCCGAGATCGATCAGCCGCACGCCCTGCGTGTTCCGGCTGATGGTCCGGATGTCGCTCACCGGCATGCGGATCGTCTGCCCGCCCTGCGTGATCAGCATCAGCGCGTCCGCGTCGCCGACGGGATGCGCGCCGACGACGAGGCCGTTGCGCTCGGTCGTCTTGATGGTGATCAGGCCCCGTCCGCCGCGCTGCTGCGGGCGGTACTCGTCGAATCCCGTCCGCTTGCCGTAGCCGTTCTCCGTGATCGCCAGCAGCGTGGCGTTCGGCTGCACGACGACCACGCTCTCGACGCGGTCGCCCTCGGCGAGGGCGATGCCGCGCACGCCGACCGTGTCGCGGCCCTGGTCGCGGAGCTGTCCCTCGCCGAAGCGGATGCTCATGCCCTGGCGGGTGATGAGCATCATCTCGTCCTGCCCGCCCGTCAGCCGGACGCCGATGAGGCGGTCGCCCTCTTCCACGCGGATGGCGATGATCCCGCCGGCGCGGATGTTCGCGAAGTCCGACAGGTTGGTCTTCTTCACGATGCCGCGGCTCGTCGCCATCGCCACGTGCTGCTCGGCGCCGAACTCGCGGATGTCCAGCATGGCGGCGATCGAATCCTCGGAGCTGATGTTGAGCAGGTTGACGATGGCCTTGCCGCGCGCGGTGCGGGAACCCTCCGGCACCTCGTAGGCCTTCTTCGCGTGGACGCGGCCGTCGTCGGTGAAGAACAGCAGCGTGTCGTGCGTCGAGGCGGTGAAGACGTGCTCGACGTAGTCCTCCGCCTTCGTGTCCATCCCCGCGACGCCCTTGCCGCCGCGCCGCTGCTGGCGGTAGGTGCTCACGGGCACGCGCTTGATGTAGCCGGCGTGGCTGATCGTGATCACGCAGCCCTGGTCGGCGATCAGATCCTCGATGTCGATCTCGCCCTCGTCGTGCACGATGTCCGTGCGGCGGACGTCGCCGTAGATCTTCTTCAGGTCGAGCAGGTCCTCCTTGATCAGGGCGTAGATCTTCGGCTCGCTCGAGAGCAGGTCGCGGAAGTAGCTGATCAGCTTGATGATCTCGAGGTACTCGCTCTCGATCTTGTCGCGCTCCAGCCCCGTGAGCTGATAGAGCCGCATGTCGAGGATGGCGTTGCTCTGGATCTCGCTGAGGCCGAACCGCGCCATGAGCTGGGCCCGCGCCTGGTCGCGGTCGCGCGACTCGCGGATGACCCTCACGACCTCGTCGAGATGGTCGAGCGCGATCTTGAGGCCCTCCAGGATGTGAGCCCGGGCCTCGGCCTTCTCCAGGTCGAAGCGGATCCGGCGCGTGACGACCTCGAGGCGGTGGTCGAGGAAGCAGCGCAGCAGGTCCTTCAGGTTCATCAGGCGCGGGCGGCCGCGGTCGATGGCCAGCAGGATGGCGCCGAACGTGGTCTCCAGCGGCGTATGCTTGTAGACGTTGTTCAGCACGACCGAGGGGATCGCGCCGCGCTTGAGTTCGATCACGATGCGGATGCCGTCCTTGTCGGACTCGTCGCGGAGGTCCGAGATGCCCTCGATCTTCTTGTCGCGGATGAGCTCGGCCAGCTTCTCGATCAGGCTCTGCTTGTTGACGGCGTAGGGGATCTCCGAGACGACGATGCGGTCCTTCCCCTGGTCGCCCTCCTCGATCCCGGCGCGGCCCCGCACCTTCAGCAGCCCCCGGCCGGTCTCGTACATCTCGCGGATCGGCGCGAGGCCGCAGAGGATGCCGCCGGTGGGGAAATCCGGCCCCCGGACGAAGCCCATCAGGTCGGCGACCGTCGCGTCGGGCGCGTCGATCAGGTGCGCGAGCGCGTCGACCAGCTCGCCGAGGTGGTGCGGCGGGATGTTGGTGGCCATGCCGACGGCGATGCCGGTGCTGCCGTTGAGGAGGAGGTTGGGCAGGCGCGCGGGCAGGACGGCGGGCTCCTGGAGCGTCTCGTCGAAGTTCGGCCGCATCTCGACGGTGTTCTTCTGGATGTCGGCCAGCATCTCCTCGGCGGCGCGGTCGAGGCGGCACTCCGTGTACCGGTAGGCCGCCGGCGGGTCGCCGTCGACGGAGCCGAAGTTGCCCTGGCCGTCGATCAGCGTGTAGCGCATGGAGAAGTCCTGCGCCATGCGCACGAGCGTGTCGTAGACGGCGGAGTCGCCGTGCGGGTGGTAGTTGCCGATGACCTCGCCGACGACCTTGGCGCACTTGACGAACGGCTTGCTGTGCTGCCAGCCGCGCTCGTGCATGGCGAAGAGGATGCGCCGGTTGCCGGGCTTGAGGCCGTCGCGGGCGTCGGGCAGCGCGCGGCCGATGATCACGCTCATCGAGTAGTCGATGTACGCGCGCTGCATCTCGTCGTCGATGTCGATCGTCTCGATCCGCTCGTTCTTGGTGTACATGGGTTGGACCCGGTTCCCGGCGCCGCGACGCCCGCCCGCGGGCTAGATGTCGAGGTTCCGCACGTTCAGGGCGTTCTCTTCGATGAACTGGCGCCGCGGCTCCACGGCGTCGCCCATCAGGATGGTGAAGATCTGGTCCGCGCGGACGGCGTCCTCCAGCACAACCCGCAGCAGCTTGCGGTTGTCGGGATTCAGCGTGGTCTCCCAGAGCTGCTCGGGGTTCATCTCGCCGAGGCCCTTGTACCGCTGGATCTGCAACCCCTTGCGGCCGCAGTCGCGGACCTCGTCGAGCAGGTCCAGCAGCGAGGCCACGGGGCGCCGGTCCTGGTCGGGGGCCTCGACGAAGAACGCCGGATCCCCGCCGCCCGCGATCTGCGGGAGCGAATAGCCGCGCTTCTCCAGCTCGCCCACGAGCCGCGCCAGCGCCGGCGCGGCGTAGATCTCCGTCCACCGCACGCCCGCCTCCGCCTTGCGGCCCGACGCCTCGCCGTTGCTGAAGATCTCCAGTTGCGTGCCCAGGCGCCGCTCCGCCTCGTCGCAGAGCTTCTTCAGCTCCGGTTCGGTGTAGACGAAGTGGACCTCCTGGTCGCCGTTGCGGCCGATCTGGACGCGGTACTGCGGATACTGGCCCGTCTTCGGATGCCGCAGCGCCAGGTATTCCTTCCACTCGATCCCCTTGTTGCCCAGCCGCTGCGCGATCTGCTCCAGCTCCTGGAGCTGCGCGAGAAGCTCGTTCGCCTGGCGCCCGGTGACGACCTTCTCCCCCTTCGCGTTCACGATGCCGGCGTCCTCGAGCCCCAGATCGACGAGGATGCGCGTGAGGTCGGCGTCGCTGTCGACGTACTGCGAGCGCTTCTTGCGGGTGACGCGGTACAGCGGCGGCTGCGCGATGTAGACGTAGCCCTTCTCGATCAGGTCCGGCATCTGCCGGTAGAAGAACGTCAGCAGCAGCGTGCGGATGTGCGACCCGTCGACGTCGGCGTCGGTCATGATCACGATCCGGTGGTACCGCGCCTTCGACAGATCGAAGTCGTCCTTGCCGATGCCGGTGCCGATCGCCGTGATCATCGTCTGGATTTCGTTGTTGTTGAGGATCTTGTCCAGCCGCGCCTTCTCGACGTTGAGCACCTTGCCGCGCAGCGGCAGCACGGCCTGGAACCGCCGGTCGCGGCCCTGCTTGGCCGAGCCGCCGGCGCTGTCGCCCTCGACGATGAACAGCTCGCACAGCGCCGGGTCGCGCTCGGAGCAGTCGGCCAGCTTGCCCGGCAGCGACCCGCCCTCGAGCGCGCCCTTGCGGCGCGTCAGGTCGCGCGCCTTGCGCGCCGCCTCGCGGGCGCGCGCCGCCAGCACGGCCTTCTCGATGATGCGCCGGGCGACGGAGGGGTGCTCCTCGAAGTAGGTCGAGAGCTCTTCGTTCACGACCGACGCGACGATGCCCTCGACCTCGCCGTTGCCGAGCTTGGTCTTCGTCTGGCCCTCGAACTGCGGGTCGGGCACCTTCACGCTGAGGATCGCCGTCAGGCCCTCGCGGATGTCGTCGCCGCTCATGGCCTCCTCGTCCTTGAGCAGCTTGGCGCTCTTGGCGTAGGCGTTGACCGCGCGCGTCAGGGCCGAGCGGAAACCGCTGAGGTGCGTGCCGCCCTCGACCGTGTTGATGTTGTTGACGAAACAGAACACGGTCTCGGAATAGGCGTCGGTGTACTGCAGCGCGATCTCCACCTGCACGCGGTCGCGCTCCTTGTCGAACGAGATCACCTTCGGGTGCAGCGGCGCCTTGTTCCGGTTGAGGAACTCGACGAATTCCGCCACGCCGCCGGCGTACTTGTAGACCTCCTCCCGCGCGGGCTCCTCCTGGGTGAGCGTGATCTCGATCCCGCGGTTGAGGAACGCCAGCTCGCGGAGGCGGGTGGCCAGGATGTCCCAGTTGAACGTCGTCTCGGGAAAGATCTGCTTGTCCGGCAGGAACGTCACGCGCGTGCCGGTGCCCTTGGTCTTGCCGATCACGACCACCGGGCTCGCCGTCCGCCCGCGCTCGAAACGGATGTGATGGACCTTGCCGTCGCGGCGGACCTCGACCTCGAGCCACTCGCTGAGGGCGTTGACGCACGACACGCCGACGCCGTGCAGGCCGCCGGACACCTTGTAGGTCTCGTGGTCGAACTTCCCGCCCGCGTGCAGCGTGGTCAGCACCACCTCCACCGCCGGCTTCTTCTCCGTCGCGTGGATGTCGACCGGAATGCCGCGGCCGTCGTCGGTGACCGACACCGAACCGTCGGCGTTCATCACGACGTGGATGTGCTCGCAGAAACCGGCCAGCGCCTCGTCCACGCTGTTGTCGACGACCTCGAACACGCAGTGATGAAGGCCGCGGATGCCCGTGTCCCCGATGTACATCGCCGGACGCTTGCGGACCGCCTCCAGCCCCCCGAGCACCGTGATCGTCGTCGCGTCGTACTTCGCGCCCGCCCTGGGCGCACCCGCCGCCGCACTCCCGGCCGCCGGATCCGAACCGCCCGCCTCCGCCTGCTTCTTCTCGTCCGTATTTGCCATTCGAAATCAATCCCCTGTTGGGGCTCCATTATGAAAACGAATAGCACAAATCCGTCCCTCCGGACAAGGCGAAAATCGACTTCGGTGCCGTCCGCAGTGGCGGCAAGATGCCGGGACGGAGTCTGATATATAACCTGTTGCCGACAAAGTTATTACATTGACGAGAAGGCGCCGACGAGTTGTTACGACAACGGAAGCCACCCCCAAGGGATTGGGGAGCGGGGCCGACCGGGTCTCTTTCCGTTCTGCCGGGGACCCACGACCGCGTTCACGGGCGCCGGTTTGCGAGCGTACCGTGCGACGCCTGTCTGGCGATCCGTCGTTCCTTGTGCGCCCGATCCACGCTCCGGCAACAGCACAGAACATGGCTCGCGCCATCTCACCCGTCAACCGTTCCCGTCGCCCGCTCCGGTTGACCGACCCTTCCTCTCTCCGGTGGACGATAGCGGGCGACGAGAGCGGATCACGACTTCCTCCGGTCGTTCCATTCCCTCTCCCGTCGCCCACGCCGGACGGTCGGACGGTCATGCCGCCCGCCCGACCGACCGTCAACCCGCCCCCTCCCGCTCAGCGCCGGCCGCCGCGCCCGCCGCCGCGCGAGCCATGCCCCGCGCCCGGTCCGGAAGCGCCGCCGTTGCCGCCGTTGCCGGACGAACCCGCGCCCGCGCCGGCCTTGCGCGTCCCGCGCTCGGGACGGTTCCCAAACAGGTCGTAGTCGTCGCGATAGCCGCGATCGGACCGCATCCCGGGCCGCGCGCCCGCGCCGGCTCCCGGTACCGTCGTCTGCGCCTCGCGGGTCCGCAGCGTCTCGCCCTGGCCGTTCGCGACCGTGCTCTCGTGGCTCAGCGTCCGGCCCTCGCGCGTCGTGCTGCCCTCGTAGGTGCGCAGGGTCTTTCCGGTATCGGCCTGCGTGAGCGTCCCGCTGGTGCTCACGGTGTTCCCCTCGCGGGTCGTCGTGCGGTCGGCCTCGTAGTTGCGCGTGACGCCGCCCGCCCCGGTCACGGCGATGTCCTTCTCCGCCGTCGCCGTCCCGCCCTCGCGGGTCACCGTGCCCGAGACGTCGACGGTCCTCACCACCTCGCCCTGGGGATTCGCCACCGTCGTCGTGCGGTCCACCGTCCGCACGCCGGCCTCGGTCTCGACGGACTTGTCGGTGCTGATCGTCCGGCCGGACGCCGTCGTCACGTCCGTCTCGCGCGTCCAGTCGCCCGCGCCGGTCTTCGTGACGGTCGTCTGGTTCTCCCGCAACGTCTCCCCCTCGGGACCGGCGACGGTGTGCTCGTGGGTCAGGACGTGGCCCTCCTTCGTCGTGCTCCCCTCGTACGTCCGCACAACCTGCCCCGACCCGGCGTCGGTCAGCGCTCCGACGGTGGTCACGGTGTTCCCCTCGCGGGTCGTCGTGCGGTCCGACTCGTACGCGCGGGTCTGGCCGCCGGCCCCGGTCACGGCGATGTCCTTCTCCGCCGTGACGGTCCCGCCCTGGCGCGTGACGGTGCCGGCGGTCTCCACCTGCCGCACGATCTCGCCCGCCCCGTTCCGCACCGTCGAGTCGTGCGCGATCGGCACCGACCGGCCCTCCGCGACGACGCCGCGGATGCGCTCGCCGGAGCCGGGATAGCGCTGCTCGATCCCGCCGCGAATCCGCTCGGGCACCGACTGCCAGATCTGCTCGATCTGCCCCGACAACGCCGCCGCCCGCGCCGCGTCGCCCGCGTCGATCGCGTCGTCCATGTCCTCGATCAGCCAGCGAATCTCGCGGACCTTGCCCATCTCCTCGCGGATGCGCTCGGCCGCCTGCCGCCGAAACTCCAGCCGCCCGCCGGCCTCCTGCGCCGTCGCCGCGGCCGCCGCCAACAGCACGCCCGCGGCCGCCGCCCGCCCGATTCCCGTCTTCGTCGTCTTCATGCCGGTCTCCTTCACGCTGGCCCCTGGCAATGGCCGTGGGGTATACAACGAGCCCGTATGGCCGTTATTGCAGCCGTTCGGGCCGGCCCCGGCGGCCGCGCCGCGGGGATGCCATGAAGCCACAATGGTTCCGGACGCTGGAGGACACGCTCCGGCAGCCCACGGCGCCGTTCCGGGAAGAGGCCGTTGCGGCCTTCGTCCGCCGCTTTGCGGAAGCGAACGGCCTGAAGACGCGCGCGGACGCGGCCGGCAACCTGCACGTGACGGTTCGCCGCTCCCGGCGCCGGCCGGACTGGATCTTCACCGCCCACATGGACCACCCGGGCTTCGTCATCGTCGCGGCGCGCGGCCGCCGGGCGCGGGCGGAATTCCGAGGCAACGTCGAACCGCCCCGTTTCGCCGGGAAACGAATCGTCATCCGGACGCAGCAGGGCCCCGTGCGGGCCGCCATCGGACGCGTCCGGCGGATGCCCTCGACGGGCTTCCTCGACGTGGCGCTCGCGCTCCCGCCGGGCGCCGCCGTCCGCCCGGGCGACATCGGGCGTTGGGATGTCCCGGTCTTCCGCCGCCGGGGCGACGCCGTCTCGGCGCTGGCCTGCGACGACCTGGCCGGCGTGGCGGCGATACTCTGCGCGATGGCGGAACGGGCGCGGCGCGGCGGCGGCCGCGCCGCGGCGCTGCTGACGCGGGCCGAGGAGGCCGGCTTCACGGGCGCCCTGGAGGCGGCGCGCGACGCCCGATGGGCGCGCGGCGCGAATGTCGTCGTCCTCGAGACGTCGGCCGAACGGCCCGGCGTGCGCCTCGGCGACGGCGCGGTCGTCCGCGTCGGCGACGCGGCGTCGATCTTCGATCCCGACGTCACCGCCGATCTGTGGGCCGTCGCCCGCGACCTCGCCCGCCGCTCGCCGGGCTTCAAGGCCGTCCGCGCGCTGATGTCCGGCGGCACGTGCGAGGCCACGGTCTTCCGCCTCGCGGGCCGGCCGGCCGGGGCCCTCTGCGTGCCGCTCGGGAACTACCACAACCGCGCCGCCCGCCGCCGCGTCGCCGCGGAGCGGATTCACGCGAACGACTTCGCCTCGCTCGTTCGGCTGCTGATCGCCCTCGCCTCGCGCCGCCGGCCGCCGGCGGGCGCCTCCGCCCGCCTGCGGCGCCGCCTCGACCGCCGCCACCGCGTCCTGCGCCGGCTTCTCTGATCCGCCGTCTCCCGACGGTGTCCCGACTTGCCATGGGGCGCGCGCGCCGCCATTCTGCCCGCCTGGCAGGAAGGAGAAGACAAGATGATCAAGACGAAGGCGGTGTTGTTCACGGGCGCGAACGCGGTGGCGGTGGAGGAGGTCGAGATTCCCGACCCCGGCCGCGGCGAGGTGCTGATCGAGACGCTCTGCACGTGCGTGAGCCCGGGCACGGAGCTGCGGTGTCTCTCGGGGAAGCAGGGCGGCATGTCGCCGTACCCGTTCATCCCCGGCTACGCGAACGTCGGCCGCATCGTCGGCGGCGGGCCCGGCGTCGATGTCGCCGAGGGCGCTCTCGTCCTCCACGGCGGCACGCAGAAAGCCAACCGCGGCATCACGTGGGGCGCCCACGTGGGCATGGCCGTGCGGAAGGCGCACGATGTCATCCCCCTCGATGCCGGCACGGATCCGGTGGCCGCGTCGGTCTCGCGCCTGGCCGCGATTGCCTACCACGGCGTCCGGCTCTCCAACCCCCGGCCGGACGAACGCGTCGCCGTCGTCGGCCTCGGCCCCATCGGGATGTTCTCCGCGCTGCTGCATGCGCTGACCGGCGCGCGGGTCGCCGGCTTCGACCTCTATCCCGAACGCGTCGCGCTGGCGCGTTCGCTCGGCCTCGAGGCGCATGAGACCGGCGGCGGCCTGGTCGCGACGGCGAAAGGGGTCTTCCCGGAAGGCGCGGACGTGGTCGTGGATTCCACGGGCTCGGCCGCCGTGCTGCTGGAGTCGTCGAAGCTCGGCCGCACGCCGCCGTGGGGCGTCGTCCTGCGCGACCTGCCGCGGCTCGTGATCCAGGGCTCCTATCCCGCGGCGATCTCGCTCGACTATCACGAGGTCTTCTACCGCGAGTACTCCATCCTCGTGCCGCGCGACCGGACGGACTTCGACTCGCGCGTGGCGCTGGACCTCATCGCGCGGGGACGCCTGGAGGCGACGCGGCTGGTGACGGCGGTGAAGCCCCCGGACGAGGCGCCGGCGGTCTACCGCGGCCTGCGCGAACGCCCGCGGGAGTTCATGACCGTCGTCTTCGACTGGCGCGCGCCGTAGCCCCACCGCGAACGGCTCGGCCCGGCGGCAAGGGCCGCCCCTTGGGCTCTTCCGCGGCGGAGGGATCCGGCCGCCGCCTCCTGAATATGGCGCGACCGGCGGACGTTCCCATGCTATGCTGAAGAGAACACGGGAGAGGCGATGACGATGATCCGCGCGCGATGGATGGCCACGGTCGCGATGACGGCGCTGGCGCTGGCCGGCGGGGCGCGTTTCGCGGGCGCCGAGGACGATCCCGTACCGCGCCCCGGCGCGCGGATCGAACTGGAATTCCCGGACCTGCCGAAGAACCTCGCGGGAGGGGTGTCGAGCATCACCGCGGTTCTTCCGAGGACCTACGACGCCAGCGGGACCTACCCGCTGTGCCTCTGGCTCGGCGGCGGATCGGGCGGCGACGGCAATCCTCGCACGGACCTGTGCGATTCGGATAAGTACATCTGCGTCGGCCTGCCGCTCTTCAAGGAGATCGACGAGCGCGCGCAGAAGCGCAGGGCCAAGGGCAAGGACCCCGGCGGCGGCATCTCGTCCGTCCACTTGGAATACGACGACGCCAAGATCATCTGGCCGGCCTACAGGAAGATGCTCGATAAACTCGCTTCCGTCGTGCCGAATATCGCCAGGAACAAGGGGATTGTCGCCGGTTTCTCCAACGGCGCGCATTGCATCGGCATCCTCATGAGCGAGGAAGGGCAGGAATTTCGCGGATGGTTCGGCGCCTTCGTCTTCGCGGAGGGCGGCTACATGTTGGATCCCAAGGGCAGCACGTTGCGCGGTTGCCCGGTCGTCGTGCTGGCCGGCGAGAAGAGCTGGGGCTCGAGAACGTTAGGAGGCGTGGACGGCTCGCGCGCGTGGACCGGCGAATCGATGGCGAAGAAGGTCAAGGCCAAGGGCGCCAAAACGCTCTACATCGAGATGAAAGGCGTCGGCCACGACTTCCCGAGAGAGTACGTGCCGCAGGTGAAGAAGTTCTTGGAAGCCAACGGGTTCTGAACGCCTGAACCTTCTCATCGGGGTCCACCTGTACCGGATGGCCCCTCCCCTTCCCGCCCGGCGCACAGCGCCGGGGCCACAGGCGCCCGCACAAGGCGCCTCGTCTCGATTCCCTGAAGCGGGATCGGGTTGGGATGCGGGGGTCGGGTTGGGGTATGGATGGACGGTCTTGCCGGAAGCCGGTCGAACCGCGACGGGCCGTCCGCCGCGCTTCGCCAAGGGATCGGGCCGGTCACTTCTTCGGTCTTCTTCGGTTTTCTCTTGCCTTCCGGCTTCGAAATGTGGCCCAATCGGTCGCCTTCAGCGCGGAACACAAGGCGAGGGCGGAGCGGCGACGCCCATGTGAGACGGTCCGGCTGTCCGCGGGAGAACGACACCATGACGCGATCCACACGACGAATCGGCGCGATGGCCGCCGCCACTTTCCTGCTGGGCGCATCGGGCGCGCGGTCGCAGTATACGGTGCTTCACGAGTTCATCGGCGGCGGCAGCGACGGGCGCGACCCGCGCGGATCGCTGACGGCCGTCGGCGGAGTGCTTTACGGGACGACGCAATACGGCGGCGACGCCGACCTGGGCACGGTCTTCAGCATCGACATCGACGACGCCGACGTCCGCCTCGTGCACGAGTTCGCGGGCACGCCCGGCGGCGGCGCCCAGCCCTGGGGCTCGCTGACCGCCGACGGCTCCACCCTCTACGGGACCACCACGACCGGCGGCAGCAGCGACCTGGGCACCGTGTTCAAGGTCGGCACCAACGGCCAGTTCGTCGTGGTGCACCACTTCACCAGCGGCGCCGGCGACGGCGGCGACCCGGAAGACTCGCTGGTGCTCGCCGGCTCGACCCTCTACGGGACGACGCAGGGGGGCGGCGGAACGGGCAAGAGCGGCACGGTGTTCAAAGTCAACACCGACGGCAGCGGCTTCGGCCTCCTGTACGAATTCGCCGGCGGCTCCGGCGACGGGGCCAGCCCCATCGGATCCCCGACGCTCATCGGCTCGGTCCTCTACGGCACGACCGCCCAGGGCGGCGACGCCAACCGCGGCACCATCTTCAAGGTGAACGCGGGCGGCGGAGGATTCGACACGATTCACGAATTCGTCGGCGGCGACAACGACGGCCGCGAGCCGTGGGGCGCGATGATCGCCGGCGGTTCGGTCCTCTACGGCACGACGCGGGGCGGAGGCACCGGCGATATCGGCACGATCTTCAAGATCGACACGGCCGACAACAGCTACCAGATCGTCCACGACTTCGCCGGCGGCTCCGGCGGGGGCAAGTATCCCCTGGACGCGCTCCTGCTCGTCGGATCGACGCTTTACGGGACCACGGAATACGGCGGCGAGAAAGACCAGGGCACCCTCTTCCGGGTGAGCACCGACGGCAGCGGGTTCCAGATCCTGCACACCTTCGCCGGCGGCATCACCGATGGCAGCCGCCCGCACGGCGCCCTGACGCTGGTCGGTTCGACCCTCTACGGCACCACCGCCCAGGGCGGCGACACGAATGGCGGCACGGTGTTCAGCTACGCCATCCCCGAGCCGGCCTCCGCCGCGATGGTTGCCGGGGTTGGCGCGATCGCGCTGCTGATCCGCCGCCGCATCCGGCGCCGCCGCACGGCGCCACCGGCCTGAGGCCGTCCCGCCTCCAGTCTCCAGCCTTCCCGACGCGCCCGGTTGACGCGACGGCCATGGCTGCTATCATCGCCCGTCATGAAGCGTCGCCTTTGCCTCGCCGCCGTCGCGGCCGCCGTCGCGTTCGCGGCCGCCGGCTGCTACCGGCCGGTGATCCGCGAGATCCAAGTCCGTGTGCCTCACATGCGGTCTGAGGAGGGCGCGCGGATCGCGCTGGGCACGCTCGGCGGTTTCGACACGAACATGATCTTGAAGGTCGAGGCGGACTTCGGCTCGCAGACGGTCCGCGTCCGTTACAACAGCGAACGCATCGCCATCCGCAATATCCAGCACGCCATCGCCTCGGCGGGTTTCGACGCCGACGACATCCCCGGGAACACCGAGGCCCGCGCGAAACTGCCGGCGGACTGCCAATGACCGCGCGCGGACGAGGCCGCCCGTCATGAAACTCCGCTGCACGATCCAGCCGTCGGCCATGGCCCGCGCCGAGGCCGCCGTCGCGTTCGTCCGCCAGACCGCGGACGGCCCTCGCGCCATCACGCCGGACTGGCCGCGCGCCGCCGCGCGGCTCGTCGACGCCTGGCTGAAGCGGCACTTCTTCTCCGCCGACGCGGCCGAGGCCGCCGTGTTCCCGACGTGGGACCGGGGCGGTCCGCGCGCCATCGTGCTCGCCGGCCTCGGCGACGAGACGCCCTCGCTGCCGGCCTGGCGGGTCGAGCGCGCGGCGGCCGCCGCGGTGCGCCTCGCCCGGCGCCACGGCCTGAAGCGGCTGGCCGTGTCGGCCGACGACGGCCGTGACGGTCGGCTCTACGCCCCGGCGGCCGCCGCCCGGCTGATCGCCCGCGGAGCGCACGAAGGGAACTACCGCTTCCGCGAGTACCTCGCGGCGCCGGGGAAGCCCGCGCCCGACGTCGCGCCGATCGAGTCGGTGACGGTCGTCGCGCGCCGCGCGGCGGCCGCCGTCCGCGAGGGCCGGATCGAGGGCGAAACGTTCGACCGCGTGCGCGACCTGGCCAACCGGCCGGGCAACGCGGCGGCGCCGTCGGACATCGCCGCGTGGGCGCGCGGCATGGCGCGGCGGTGCGGGTTGGGCTGCCAGGTCCTGGGCGCGGGCGCCCTCCGGAAGGCCGGCTTCGGCGCGCTGCTGGCCGTCGCGCGCGGGAGCCGGCAACCCCCGTGCCTCATCGTCCTGCGCTGGCCTGGCCGGCGCGGGTCGGGCCGGCCCGTCGCGCTCGTGGGCAAGACGATCACGTTCGACTCCGGCGGGATCTCCCTCAAGCCCGGCAAGGGCATGGAATGGATGCGGTACGACAAGTGCGGCGGCATGGCCGTCCTCGCCGCGATGGAGGCCGCCGCGCGCCTGAACGTCGACGTCCCGGTCGTGGGCATCCTCGCCGCGGCCGAGAACATGCCCGACGGCGACGCGACCCGCCCGGGCGACATCGTCCGCGCCCTCTCCGGGAAGACGATCGAGATCCTGAACACCGACGCCGAGGGCCGGCTCATCCTGGCCGACGCGCTCGCCTGGACGGCGCGCCTCCGCCCGCGCGCCGTCGTCGACCTGGCCACCCTCACCGGCGCCGTGATCGTCGCCCTGGGGCACGCCGCCTCGGCCGTCCTCGCGAACGACGAGCCCCTCGCGGAGGCGCTCCGCGCGGCCGGCGAGGCCTCCGGCGACCGCCTCTGGCCGCTGCCGCTGTGGCCGGAGTATGACCGCGACCTCAAGAGCGACTTCGCCGACCTGAAGAACATCGGCGACGGCAGCGCCGGCACGATCATCGGCGCCGCCTTCCTCAAGAATTTCGCGCCCGACGGCGTGGCGTGGGCGCACCTGGACATCGCCGGCACGGCGTGGGAGGAACGGGAACGCGGCTGGCGCGGCCCCGGCGCGACGCTGGCCGGCGCGCGCCTGCTGGTGGAATGGCTGCGCGGTCTGCCCGCGCGCGAAGCGCGGGCGGCGAGGAAGGGGCGTTCGACATGACACACGAGGCGTGGACGCGGATCGAGATCCCCGGCGCGAAGGCGTTCAAGAGCGGCAAGGTCCGCGACGTGTTCGACCTGGGCGACTGCTTCCTCTTCATCGCGTCGGACCGCATTTCGGCGTTCGACTGCATCCTGCCCAACGGCATCCCGCAGAAGGGCCAGGTCCTCAGCACGCTCTCCGCCTGGTGGTTCGAGCAGACGAAGCGCATCGTGCCCAACCATCTCCTCGACACCCGCACCGACGACCTGCCGGCGCCCTTCCGCGCTCACGCCGCCCGCCTCGCCGGCCGCTCCATGCGCGTGCGCAAGGCCGAGGTGCTGCCCATCGAGTGCATCGTGCGCGGCTACCTCATCGGTTCCGGCTGGAAGGAATACCAGGCCTCCCGCTCCATCGGCGGGATGCCCCTCCGCGCCGGCTACCGCATGGCCGGCCGCCTCGACGAGCCGATCTTCACGCCCTCGTCGAAGGCCGCCAGCGGACACGACGAGAACATCTCGTTCGACGAGACCGCCCGCCGCGTCGGAAAGGACCTCGCCGCGCAACTGCGCGACGCCAGCCTCGCCCTCTACCGCCATGCCGCCGCCTACGCGCTCGACCGCGGGATCATCATCGCCGACACGAAGTTCGAGTTCGGCCTGGCCGACGGCCGCCTGACGCTGGTCGACGAGGCCCTCACGCCCGACAGCTCGCGTTTCTGGCCGGCCTCGGACTACCGCCCCGGCGCCTCGCCGCCCTCGTTCGACAAGCAGTACGTGCGCGACTACCTCGAATCGCTCGACTGGGACAAGACCCCGCCCGCCCCGCCGCTGCCCGACGAGGTCGTGCGGCGCACGCGCGAGAAGTACCTCGAGGCCTTCCGCCGCATCACCGGGCGGGAGCTGGGCGCTCCGGGCGCGTAGGGCGGGCACGGCCCCGCGGGCGGGCCGGGCGGCCGGGGGCGCACGTTCGACCATGCGCGCGTTGATCGACCAGTTCCTGGACTACGTGTCGCTCGAGCGCGGGCTCAGCCCCAACACGCGGGCGGCCTACGCATCGGACCTCGCGGCGTTCGCCCGCTTCCTGGCCGGGCGCGGGATCGCCTCGATCAACGCCGTGCGGCGTTCGCACCTCGTGGATTTCCTGATGGAGTCGAAGGAGCGGAACCTCCGCGCGAGCACGATCTCGCGGCGGCTGGTCTCGATCCGGGTCCTCTTCCGCTACCTCCAGCAGGAGGGCCTCGCCGCCTCCAATCCCGCCGCCGTCATGGACTCGCCCAAGCTCTGGAAGATCCTGCCCGACACGCTCACCGTGCGCGACGTCGACCGCCTCCTGGCACAGCCGGACCCGACGACGCCGCTGGGCGCGCGCGACCGCGCCATCCTCGAACTGCTCTACGCCACCGGCCTGCGCGTGTCGGAGCTGGCGTCGCTCGCGGCGGGCGACATCCGCTTCGAGGAGGGCTACGTCCGCTGCCTCGGCAAGGGCCGCAAGGAGCGGCTCGTGCCCTTCGGCGCGGCCGCGCGCGAAGCCCTGCGGCGCTACGCCGACGAGGCGCGCCCCGCCCTCCTGCGCGGCGCCGAGGCCGGGACGTTCTTCGTCAGCCGCCGCCGCCGGCCGATGGACCGGCGCCAGATCTGGCGGATGATCCGCGCGCGGGCGCGCGGCGCGGGCATCGGCAAGAACGTCCACCCGCACACGCTGCGCCACTCCTTCGCCAGCCACCTGCTGGCCAACGAGGCCCCCCTGCGCGTGATCCAGGAGATGCTCGGCCACGCCGACATCGCCACGACGCAGATCTACACCCACGTCGACGCCGCGCGGCTGAAGTCCGTGCACGAGCGATTCCACCCGAGGGCGTGAACCATGGCCAACCCGTACAAGCCGCTGGAGAAGAGCATCGGGTACCGCTTCCGCCGCCGGCGCCACCTGGAGACGGCGCTGACGCACCGGTCGCACCGCTTCGAGCGCCCCGACGTCGACGTCGACAACCAGCGCATGGAGTTCCTGGGCGACGCCGCGCTCAGCCTCGTGGCGGCGGCCTATTTCTACGAGCGCTTCCCCGACTTCGAGGAGGGCCACCTCACGCGCCTGCGCAGCAGCGTCTCGGCCACCGAGTCCCTCGCGGCCATCGCCCGCGAGATCGGGCTCGGGGCGTACGTGCGCCTCGGGCGCGGCGAGCAGTTGTCCGGCGGGGCGGAGCGGCCGACGTTGCTCGAGGATTCGCTCGAGGCCGTCATCGGCGCGGCCTACGTCGACGGCGGCCTCAAGGCGGTGAAGAAGATCTTCCGCCGGCTCTTCGAGCCGCGCGTCTCCGAAGTCCCGCGCCTGCACCGCAACCCCAAGGGCGACCTGCAGGAGCTCTGCCAGCGCCGCTGGAAACACAACCCCCGCTACCGCGTCGTCCGCGAGGAAGGTCCCGCCCACCAGCGCCGCTACGTCGTCGAGGTCCGCGCCGGCGAACGCCTCCTCGCCACCGGCGAGGGCGCCAGCAAGCGCGAGGCCGAAAGCGCCGCCGCCGATGCCGCGCTCGCGCAAGTCGGCGACGGGTGAGGCCCCCGCGGCGGATCGTCCAACCCTTGGACATTCCCATGGGCTCTCGCGACGACGCGAAGGCCGCGAAGGGCGGAAGTCAGGAGGATCTCGCGCCCGCCGGCTCCGCGCCGGCCGCGATCAGGTCGGGCAGCGTCGCGCGGCCCTCGTAGAGCGCCTTGCCGACGATCGCGCCGCGGAGGTTCGCGCGGCCGAGCGCGCGCAGCGCGCGCACGTCCTCGGCCGACGACACGCCGCCGGAGGCGATCACCTCGCACGTCACGGCCGCGCAGAGGGCGTCCATCGCGGCGGCGTTGACGCCGCCGAGCATGCCGTCGCGGCTCGTGTCGGTGTAGATCAGCGCGCGCACGCCGCACGCCTCCGCCGTGCGCGCGAGGTCGGCCGCCCGCAGGTCGAGCGTCTCCGTCCACCCGCGCACCTGCACGCGGCCGTCGCGCGCGTCGATGCCCACCGCGAGGCGCTCGCCGTGGCGCGCGGCGAGCCGCCGAAGGGCGTCGGGATCCGCGCACGCGCGGGTGCCGAGGATCGCCCGCGCCGCGCCGGCCGCGAGGATGCGGTCGACGTCGTCATCCGTCCGCAACCCGCCGCCGGTCTGCACCGGGATGCGCACGGCCGCGGCGATGCGGCCGATGACGCCGGCGTGCACCGGCCGGCCCCGGAAGGCGCCGTCGAGGTCGACGACGTGGAGGTGCGTCGCGCCCTCCGCCTCCCAGCGCTTCGCCGTCGCGACGGGGTCGTCGGAATAGACGGTCGCGTCGTCCGCGCGCCCCTGCCGCAGGCGCACGCACCGGCCGCCCTGGAGGTCGATCGCCGGGTAGATGGCGAGCGGCGGCCCCGCGTTCACGGCCGGCCCTCCGGGCCGAACGACTCGATCCACCGCCCGAAGTTGAGCAGCATCCGCCGCCCGACGGCCTGGCTCTTCTCGGGGTGGAACTGGACCGCGAACACGTTGCCGCGCCAGACCGCCGAGGCGTAGGTCTCGCCGTATTCCGTCTCCGCCGCGACGATCGACGCGTCGGCCGGCACGGGGAAGTAGGAGTGCACGAAGTAGACGTGCGCGCCGTCGGGCACGCCCTCGAACATCGGGCACGCCGGCTGCCGGATCGCCAGCCGGTTCCAGCCCATCTGCGGGATCTTCCGCTCCGGGCCCGGGCGGAAGCGCCGCACGACGCCGCGCAGGACGCCCAGCCCCTCGACGCCGGGCGACTCCTCGCTCGACTCGAACAGCGCCTGCAGGCCCACGCAGATGCCGAGGAACGGCCGCCCCGACGCGATCCAGCCTCGCAGCGCGTCCACGAAGCCGTGCCGACGCAGGTGCCCGACGCAGTCGCCGAACGCGCCCACGCCGGGCAGGATGACCGCGTCGTGGCGGTCGAGGCCGGAGGGCGACACGACGACCTCGGCCCGGAAGCGGAGGAACGCGCAGGCGTTCGACACGCTGCCGAGATTGCCCATGCCGTAGTCGACGATGGCGATCGATTTCATCGGAATCGGTCCGCGGCGGCCGGGCGGCGCCGGCCGCCCCCGGCCTCAGATGCGGCCCTTGCTCGACGGGACTCCGCGCACGCGCGGATCGCGGGCGCAGGCCGCCGCCAGCGCGCGCGCCAGGCCCTTGAAGACCGACTCGTACGCGTGGTGCGGCTCGTCGCCGTAGAGGTGCAGCACGTGGAGGTTCATCCGCGCCTGCGTGGAAAAGGCCCGCATGAACTCCTTCACGAGCCCCACGTCGAAGTCGCGGATCTTCCGGCGGCGGTTGGCGATCTCGTAGACGAGGTACGGCCGGCCGCCGAGGTCGACCGCGACCAGGCTGAGCGACTCATCCATCGGCATCGCGCACCAGCCGTAGCGGACGAGGCCCTGGCGGTCGCCCAGCGCGCGGTCCAGCGCCTCGCCGAGGACGAGGCCGAGGTCTTCGACGGTGTGGTGGAAGTCGACGGCCAGGTCGCCCCTCGCGCGCACGTCCAGATCGAACAACGCGTGCTTGGCGAACAGGTCCAGCATGTGGTCCATGAACGGCAGGCCCGTCTTCACGCGGTACCGGGCCTGGCCGTCGAGGTTCAGCGCGACGCGGATATCCGTCTCGCGCGTCGTCCGGGATACCTGGGCCGTTCTCGTCTTCATCGCGCTCCCCCGCCGCCGTCGCGGCGCGGATCCCTAATAGCGGATCGGGTGCGCCGGCGGAAGCCGAAAAAGCGGGCGGGGGTAAGGCGTCCGTCACGCAGGGGGCGATAGAGGTTTGGTTGACGGCTCGCTCGGAGAGCTCGCCCTACCCGAGATCCTGCCATCGTGGGTGGGGCGAGCTCTCCGAGCGAGCCGTCTTCCTGTCATCCGACGCCCCCGCCTGTCCCACGTGACGCCCCGCGCGATGCGCTCGCGCCCGGCGAGATCGCGGCGGATCTCCACGCCCTCGAAGCCCGCCGCGCGGAGGAGGGCCGACACGTCCGGCCCCTGCCGTTCGCCGACTTCGAGGAACAGCGCCCCGCCGGGCGCCAGCGCGCGCGCCGCCTGCGGGATGAGTCGCCGAATGAGCCCGAGGCCGTCCGGTCCGCCGTCGAGCGCCGAGACCGGCTCGTGGTCGCGGACGACCCCCTCCAGCCGCGCGATCTCGCCGGTCGGCACGTAGGGCAGGTTCGCGACGACGAGGTCCGCCGACGCCGCGGCCGCGCCCTCCAGCAGGTCGCCGAGCCGCCACTCGATGCGGTCTTCGACGCCGTGCCGCCGCGCGTTCTCGCGGGCCAGCCCCAGCGCCGCCTCGCGGCGGTCGATGGCCGTCACCCTCGCGGCGGGCCGCTCGATCGCCAGCGTCACGGCGATGACGCCGGCGCCGGTCCCGACATCGACGACGCGCGGCGCGGACCGCCGCCACGGGGCGGCCTCCGCGAGGACCGCGGCGACGAGTTCCTCGGTCTCCGGCCGGGGGATCAGCGCGCGGGCGTCGCAGCGGAAGACGCGGCCGAAGAACTCCGCGTCGCCCAGGACGTATTGCAGCGGCTCGCCGGCCTCGAGGCGGGCCGCCCAGTCCGCCAGCCGGCGCGACGCCTCCGCCTCCAGCCGCCGGTGCGCCAGCCGCGGCAGGTCCGACCTCCGGCCGCCCAGCGCGCGGGCGAGGGCCCACTCGGCGATCGACCGCGCCTCGACGTCGCCACGGTCCGCGAGCCGATGCCGCAAGGCGTCCAGCGCTTCGCGCACGGTCATGCGGCCGTGCGTCGGAGGGTCCGGCGTTCTGTCGTTCCCCCTCACGGGGCGTCCGTCGCGGCCTTGAGCTGCGCCTCGACGTCGCACGCGTAGAGCCGCCGCAGGAGTTCATCGAGATCGCCCTCGATCACCTGGTCCAATCGGTAGAGGGTGAGGTTGATGCGGTGGTCGGTCACGCGGTTCTGCGGGAAGTTGTAGGTGCGAATGCGCTCGCTGCGGTCGCCGCTCCCGATCTGCGAACGCCGGGTGGCGCCGGTCCGGCGCGCCTCCTCCTGGCGGTGGTGGTCGAGCAGGCGGGCCTTGAGAACGCGCAGGGCCTTGTCCTTGTTGCGCGCCTGCGAACGCTCGTCCTGGCTCTGGACGACGATGCCGGTGGGCAGGTGCGTGAGGCGGACGGCCGACTCGGTCTTGTTGACCTTCTGGCCGCCGGGTCCGGAGGCGCGATAGAGATCCATGCGGACCTCGTCGGGCTTGAGCTCGATCTCGTCGATCTCGTCCGCCTCCGGCAGCACGGCGACGGTGGCGGCGGAGGTGTGGACCCGGCCCTGCGCCTCGGTCTCCGGCACGCGCTGGACGCGGTGAACGCCGCTCTCGTAGCGGAGGTCGCGGTAGACGGCGGCCCCCTCGATCGAGAAGATCACTTCCTTGTAGCCGCCGCCCGCCGAGGCGCTGGCGTCGACGGGACTCACGGTCCAGCCGCGCCGCTCGGCGTACTTCACGTACATGCGGTAGAGATCGGCCGCGAAGAGAGCGGCTTCGTCGCCTCCCGTCCCGGCGCGGATCTCCATGATGATGCCGCGATTCTCGGACGGGTCGGGGGGCAGCAGGGCGACGCGCAGGTCCTTCTCCGCCGCCGGCAGTTCGGCCTCCAGCCGCGCCAGGTCCGCCGCCGCCAGCTCCCGCAGTTCGGCGTCGGTCGCCGGGTCGTCGCGCAGGGCGCGCGAGCTGCGCGCCTCGTCCAGCCGGGCGAAATAGCGGTCGGCCCGGGCGACCAGTTCCTTCAGGCGCACGTGCTCGGCCATGAGCGCCTTGAACCGGCCGCCGCGGCCCGGCTCGGCGGGGCGCGAAAGCTCCGCCTGGACCTCGCCGAGGCGGTCGCGGAACCTGCGGATATGGGCCGGTTCGATCATGCGGCGCCGCCTTCCCGTGCGCGCGGGGGAATCCGCCGCGGCCCGGACGCGGAACGGGCCGGAACTCCGCCCGTTGGCGGCCGCCCGGCCCGCGCGAAGGCGCCTCGCTACTTCTTCGCGGACGCCGCGTAACGCTTGCGGAACCGTTCGAGGCGGCCCTCGGTATCGACGAATTTCGTCTGACCCGTGAAGAACGGATGGCACTTCGAACAGGTGTTGATGTGCATCTCCTTCACCGTCGACTGCGTCTTCACGACGTTGCCGCAGGCGCAGGAGATCGTCGCCGGCCCGTAGTCCGGATGAATGTCTTTCTTCATGTCGTCCTCAACCGCCCGATCGGCGGGCGAACGGGCGAATATAGGACAGGGGGAGGGTTTCGCGCAAGCTTTCCCGACCGCTTCCGATTAGCGGTGCACGGCAGCGGCGCGTGTGATAAGAACACGGCCGTCCGCCGACCGCACCGGCCGGGCGGACGCCGCGGGAGACCGGCCATGATCGTGACGCACAAGCCGCGCGTGCCCTGGATCTGGGTGGTGATCATGACCCTGCCGTGGGGCATCGGCTCCCTCGTCGGCGCCGTGAACGGGCAGGCCATCACCTACACGATCAAGAAGTTCGTCTCCGACCCGTCGCTGATCGCGCTGCTGACGAGCGTCAACATCCTGTCGAACATCCTCGTCGGAGCGCCGTGCAACTACATGAGCGACCGGACATGGACCCGTTGGGGCCGGCGGCGTCCGTTCCTGGTCTCGTCGGCCCTCTCGACGGCCCTGCTGATGTGCTTCTTCCCCTTCGTGCCCGGCCTGGGCCCGCTCATCGCCCTCAACCTGCTCTTCCAGGTCGTCATCGACGTCGGCAGTTGCACCGAAGCGCTGTACTTCGAAGTCATCCCCCAGCCCCAGCGCGGCCGCGCCGTCGCCATCCGCAACGTCATCAACGGCCTGGCGGGCATGTTCTTCGGCATGGTCCTGTTCGCCCGTTTCGACAACGCGTACACGATCGACCTCTCGCGCTGCGGCTTCGGCGTCGTGGGATGGACGGGCGAGATGACGCTGTATTTCACCGTCGCGCTCGCCGTCCTGCTGAATGCCGCCCTCTACGCGTTCCTCGTGCGCGAGACGCCGGTGAAGAGCCCGATCCTCGGCGAGCGCTTCCGGCCGGTGAAGTTCTTCCGGGATGTGTTCGGCGATCGGCGATGGTACCCCGTGTATCTCTACTACGCCGTCCCGGCCGTGATCGGCGCCGGCGTCGGGCAGTTCGGGCCGCTCGTGATGACCGATGTCTTCGGCTACACGAAGGCGGACATGGCGGCGATCGGCGTGCCGAGCATGCTGATCTCGCTGTTCATCCTGACGCCGCTGCTCGGCATCCTGTCCGACAAGGTCCCGCGCGTGCGGATGTTCCAGGTCGGCATCATCGGCGCGGTCGCGCACGTGGCGTGGGGATGGGCCTACATCAAGCTGATTGCCCCGACCGGCTGGCCGGCGGTCTCATTCGCGGTGCCGTGGTTCACGGGTCCGATCGCGTGCAACCTCGCGCCGGTCAACGGCGTGCCGTCGCTGGCGTTCCTCTTCGTGAACGGCGTCCTCGGATCGATCTTCTGGACGTCGATCTGGGTGACCTACGGCGCCCTGCTCTTCGACCTGATTCCCAGCAACCGCATGGGCACGCTGGCCTCCGGCTTCGGCCTGATCAGCAGCGCGATCGGGTTCACGTTCATGAACCTGTGCGGCCTTTTCGTGAAACACTACTCGCGTCTCTTCTACCCGCTGCACCGGCAGGACCCCACGAAGTTCGACTACACCTCCATCTATATCTTCCAGGTCTTCTTCGGCATCATCGGCATCGGGATGTACCTCTATTTCCTGCGGCTCTACAAGCGGGGCCGCGTGCCCGAATACGGCAAGCTGGAACTCAAGGAAGAGCAGCGGGAGGAATCCGCCCGCGAGCAGGGACCGGCCAAGCTGCCGGCCTAGGGATTCGCCGGGGTTTCCGCCGGCCCTGCTTCCGCCAGACCTGTTTCCGCCGGCCGTGTTTCCAGCGGCCTTGCTTCCGCCGCATCTGTTTCCAGCCACCCTGCTTGCGCTGGATCTGTTTCCAGCCGCCCTATTTCCGCTGGATCTGTTTCCGGCGGCCCTATTTCCGCTGGATCTGTTTCCGACGGCCCTATTTCCAGCGGCACGTTGTCCGCCCGCGTCCGATGGTGGGACACCCCTCATCGACTGATCGCCTGGCTTCAGCGGCCGCTGAAGCCAGGCGATCAGGATTCGGCAGAAAGGGCGCGGGGACGGATGGCGGCCGGCGCGGGGTCACGGGGGGCGGGGGATCCCGAAAACGGGCGGCTCGCGTCGTTGAGCGCCCCGCCGTTTCGCTCACCCGATGGTCACGATCGTGAGTAACGGTTCAGGTGCACGCCCGCAGCGGGCGGGCACCTGAGCCGTTACCGAGCCGGGATTCTCGTCCCTCTTCGCGCCGTTTGTCATCGACAACCGCCGTTTTCCGGCCGACTGGTTCGGCCGCACGTCCGCCTGCGACGGCGCCTGCCACGGCTGCGCCTGCTGCCGGGACGTGTTGAAAGCCGTGATGGTACGGCTTCCGGGCGCCGCGTGATGCGACGGCCGGACGCCCCCCGGCCCGCTGATGAGGCGAGTGCCGTCCGCGGTCCGCCGGCCGCGGGTGTTCGTCTGCCCTCGCGCCGACTGATCGCCTGACCTCAGCGGCCGCTGAAGTCAGGCGATCACAGGAGAGACGAGTCCTGGGGTGGGTGCACTGGGTGGCGGCCGGTTTCAGTCGCTCTGCCTCGCCACGAGGCCGGCGTAACGGCCGAGTGTGATTTCCGGGGGCAAGGCCTCGCCGGTCTCGATATCGACGAGCCGGCGCGGCGCGATCGTCAGCCGTTTCTCGCCGGGCGTGAAATTGAGCAGAAAGTGGAAGGACTCGGCGCCCCGGCGGCGGGTCTGGACGCTCACGCCCTCGGGGAGCGGCTCGTAGCCGGGCAACCAGCCGGGCACGCCGGCCTCCGCGAGCGCCGCGGCCACGACGTCGCGCCGGAAGCCGGCGTCGACGACCGACCCGAGGTACCACGCCGCGCCCCGGCCGGCGGCGCGCCTCGTCAAGAGCGGCTGTCCCGCGAAAAGGCCGCCCTCGCAAGCCGCCAGCACCTCGGCATTGCGGGCGTGGAGATGGCCGTTGATGAAGCCAAACTCGCACCGCCGGCCGGCGCCGGCCCGGCCGACACGCCGCGTCGTGCGGCCGGCGAACGTCGTGCCTTCCCGCAGCAGGTCGAATTCCTCCGTCCAGACGCCGAACACCTCCTCCAGCCCGTGGCCGGGCCAGCCGTCGGTGTTCACCAGTCCGGACTCGTTCACGATGCCGAGGTAGTAGCCGGCGAGGAAGACGCCGCCGCCTTCGACGTACCTGCGGATCTTCTCCGCGACGCCGGGGCGCAACATGTAGAACAGCGGCGCGACGATGAGGCGGTAGGGCGCCCAGTCGTGGTCGCCGTCGACCACGTCGGTCCCGACGCCGAGGTCCCAGAGCGATCGATGCCAGTCGCGCGCGTGGCTCGCGTAGAAGTCGCGCGACATGCCCCACTGGCCGCGGGCCCGTTCGAACTCGCTGCTGCGGCAGGCCCAGCGGACCTCCTGGTCGAAGACGATCGCCGCCTCGCATCGGTTGATCGATCCGAGCACGGCGTTCAGCTTCGGGATGCGCGCGCTCCAGCGCTGGACCTCGCGGAATACGCGCGTGTGCTCGCCGCCGGTGTGCGAGACGACCGCGCCGTGGAACTTCTCGGCGCCGCCGCGGCCCTTGCGCCACTGGAAGTAGAGCGTCCCCTCGCTGCCGTGCGCGAGGTTCTGCAGCATCTCCACGCCGTGCATCCCGTCGGGTTTGAGGCCGAAGCGCTGGCCCCAGAGACCGCGCGCGTCGGGGGCGGTCTCCATGTCGAACCAGCGGCGCGGGGCGCCCTTGAGGCAGCGGATGAAGTCCGTCTCGAACCCGCTTTCGGCGGCGCGGCCGACCGGATCCGGGTGATCGGTGCAGAAGCCCGGGTAGAGGTCTTCGGAGATCTCGTCCAGCAGCGGCGCCAGCAGGCGGTAGTGGTTCGTCGGGTGCGGCCCCATGAGGTTGGTCGTCACCGGGACGTCCGGCGCGAGGCGCTTCAGCGGTTCGATCTCCCATCGGACCCAGTCCACCAGCAATTCGGCCTGGTAGCGGAGCCAATCCAGCTCCGCGCCGTCGAGCGTGCCGTCCTGGGGGTTGACCTCGGCCCACGCGCTGACGCGGTGGCTCCAGAAGGCGGCCCAGTAGGCGCGGTTGAGATTCTCCGGCGTGCCGTAGCGCCGCTCGAGCCAGGCGTGGAAACCCCGCTTGCAGAGGTCGCAGAAGCAATGGCCGCCGAGTTCGTTGCTGATGTGCCACATCTTGAGCGCCGGGTGGCGGCCGTAGCGGCCGGCGAGGCGCTCGGCGAGCGCGCGGCTCTTCGCGCGATAGACGGGGCTGCTCCAGCAGAAGTTGTGGCGCGACTGGCTGGGCTCGCGACGGCCGGCGGCGTCCACGCGGCGGACCTCGGGGTATTTCTCGCTCATCCAGAACGGCTTCGCGCCGGTGGGCGTGGCGAGGATGACGTTGTGCCCGGCGGCGGCCATGCGGTCCATGATGTCGTCGATCCAGTCCAGCGTGTACTCGCCTTCGCGCGGCTCGAGCTGCGACCAGCTGAAGATGCCGATCGAGAACGTGTTGCAGCCGGCGAGCGGCATGAGGCGGAAATCGTCGTCGATCGCCTCCGGCAGGTGCCGCCACTGGTCGGGGTTGTAGTCACCGCCGTGCAGGATGTACGGCGCCCCGCGCAGGATGGGCCGATAGGTTACAGGCGTCTCAGCATGGTCCACGGAAGTTCCTTTCCTCCTGCGGCGGCGCTCCCATCAGGGTGAGCGCGGCGGCGACCCTGTCGCCGCGGACGGGGCCAGGCCCAGCGCCGACTGCACGGCCCCGACATCGATCGCGCGGGGCGGGATGCCGCGACGAGCGGCCTGCGCGGCGGCGGCGCCGGCGGCCGCGCCCGTCGCCATGGCGATGCACTGGACGCGGTACGAGGCGTGGGCGTCGTGCGAGCCGCCGATGCAGCGGCCGGCCAGCAAGAGGCCGTCCACATCGCGCGGCACGAGGCAGCCGTAGGGGATATCATAGGGCTTCACCTCGGCCGCCAGCCCCTCCGCCTGCCCGGCGCCGGACGGGTTGTGGATGTCGATCGGGAACGACGCGCCGCGCACGATCGCGTCGGGGCGCTCCCGCCCCGCGATCACGTCCTCCCGCGTCAGGTTCGCCGCGCCGATGAACCGCCGCGTCTCGCGCACGCCGACCATCGCGGGCATGGCGGCGATGTAGGCCGCCTCGTAGCCCGGCGCGTGCTTCCGGAGGAAATCCAGCACGACCCGCGCCTGCGCCCGCGCCGACAGTTCCGCGCGGGTGAGATGCTCGGGGTCCGTGCCGTCGACGCCGTTGACCTGCGTCGCGTTGACGATCCGCTCGCCGGGCCGCGCGCTCCGGTACAGGCGGATGACGCCGATCTCCGGCGGCAGTTCGCCGGCGGCCTGGCCGCGGTGCACCACGTCGCTCCAGAGGCCCTCCGGCACGCGCACCTCGCGGGCCTGCCGCTCGCTGTTGCACAGCAGCGCGCGCGACTCGTCCACGCCGGCGAGGCGGTACATGATCGACACCGGCTGCACGAGCCCGTCGCCGGGCCGCCCCTGCTCGAAGGCCGCGCCCGCGTAGAACGCCACGTCGCCGTCTCCCGTGGCGTCGACCGTCACCCGCGCGGCGATCGTCCGGAGACCGCGTTTCGTGGAGATCCGCACGCCGGCGACCGTCCGGCCGTCCAGAACGGCGTCGACGACCGGCGTGTGGAGGAGTAACTCCGCGCCCGCCTCGCGCACGAGGCCGGCATATTGCACGTCCAGCCACTCGGCGTCGAACGCCCGGCCGCCGATGCGCGCGAGCACCTCGTCGACCAGCGGGTTCGCGCTCATCCAGCCCATCAGCGGCCCGACAAGGCCGAGCGTCGCCAGGCCCCCGAGACGCCCCGCGCGTTCCACGAGCAGCGTCGCCGCGCCCTGCCGGGCCGCCGCGATCGCCGCGCCGATGCCGGCCGGCCCGCCGCCGCAGATCAGCACGTCCGTCCGCCGCCAGGGATCGTCGCTCGCACCCATTCGTCCCTCTCCCTCCCGCACCGCCGCCCGCCCGCGACCGTGGCGCGCTAGAACTTGTTCTCCAGCTTCTCGATCTGCTGATACAGATCCGTGCTTGGCACGGGCATGCCCGCCGGCGCGGCGGGGGCCATTTCCATCGGCCGGCGGCTGTCCCTGAGCGCGACCAGGCTCGGGTACTCGATGGTGTACTCGATCCGGAAGGCGCGCTTCTCGCCGGGCTTGAGTTCGAGGTCCCAGGCCAGCCGTCCGGAGGAATCGGGCTCGTTGCGCGGATCGATGCTGACGCCGTAGACGCGGATATCGCGGTTCTCGGAGACCGGCACGCGGTCCAGCAGCCGGACGGCGGCCGGCGCCGGGGACAGGTTCTCCACGCCGACGTCGAAGGCCACCTGCATCCGCGTGCGATGGCCCCTCACGAGCGCGCTCTGGCGGCGGTCGAGCACGCGAGAGAGCTTCACCCGGTCCGCCACGCCCATCAGCACCGTCGCTTCCTCGCCCTCGGCTACAAACGGAAGGTCGGTCGTGCCGATGAACGCGCCCTCCCGGAAGAGCCCCACGCGGCCGGGCAACAGGGGCTGCGCGCCGGAGTTGCGGAGTTCGGCCGTGTGGGTGGCGTTGAGCGACACCTCCGGTGCCGCGACGATGCGCGGGCGGCACGGCAACTCGGCGCGCCCGATCGGCACGCGGACCTGCCGGCCGTCCGCGCGGACGGCCGGTCGGCCCTCGCCCGCGAAGTGGGCGGTCGTCCCTCGCTTGAGTTCGAGCTGCGTGAAGGCCGTCAGCGAACGCTGGGCCGCGGCCGACTGCCGCCGCCAGTTGTCCTCGTAAACCGCCACGTCGCCGTCTCCATTCGCCTGGAACCATGTGCGGTTCAAGGTGTTGAACCGTTCCTGCGCGACGCTGAACGAACTACCCTTGCCGGCGGCCAACACCGGCGCGACCCCGCCCAGACGCAGCGCCTCCACCTCCGGCACCTTCATGACCTGGTCGGGCGACTGCGTGGAGAAGGCGAGCGCGGCAGCGGTCCAGTCCTCGCCCGTCGTCTGCGAAACGATGGCGTACGTCGCCAACGCGACGTTCGTCGGCGCCGCACCCGCGGCCCGCATCTCGTGCTGCGGCTCCCACGTGGCGCCGGGCAGGAGGTACTCCAGCCTGAGCCGCGCGGGCGCGGCGGAGGGCGCGTCGAGCGCGAGCGTCACCGCACAGTATTCCAGGCGCCGGCGCGCCTGCAGGTCGGCGAGCGAGCGGCGGCGAACCTGATGCTCCGGTTCGAGGTCGCGCAGTCGCCGCGCGATCTCGCGGCGCTTGTCCGAGATGGACCGCAGCGTCTCGGCGACGAACTCCACGGTGCGGCCGTAGGCCTCGATCGGCACCTGCGGCGCCGGCGCCTCGCGCGGCAGTTTCTCCATCGAGAAGACGCGGATCTCTTCGACCTGCCGGGCGCGCGCGTCCTGGACCTTCGTCTCGTCGGCCAGCTCCGCGATCTGATCCTCGATCTCGCGGACGGCCTTTTCGGCGGCGCGGACATCGTCGTCGGCGGCCTGCGCCAGGTACTCGCGCGCCACGCGCACGTCGACGATCCGCGCCGCCTCCGCCGGCTCCACGGAGGCGCGCAGGGATTCCTCGTCGACCCAGCTCGGAAGGCCCCGGATCGCGTACTCCGCCGGGCCGGCGGCGAGGGTCACGGCGCCCGAACGGGTGACGCGCGCGCGGTCGGCGTAGACGGTGACAGCGTCGATTCCCGTGTTCACGGCCGCCGGTTCGGCCGGCAACTGGAGCGCCGCGAACAGGTTGAAGGCCGCGAGCGCGACATGGCGGATACGGTTCATGTGTCGTTCCCCCGTTGACTGTGGCATCCTAGACCGGCCATCCGGCGGCCGCAAGCTCGGGCCGACCGCGCGGCCGACTGAACCCGGCGCCTCCGGCGGACGGTTCAAAGAATGGGCGGCGGCCCGCGGCGGCGCGCCCGGGAGGATGAACATGTCGACGAGCACGATCTTGAGACGATTCGGAGCGTTCCTGGCGATCGCGGCGGCGGCGGCGGCGCGCGCGGCCGGCGGCACGGACGCCGCGCCGGCGGCCGAAGCCGCGCCGAAGGCGACCGCGCTCGATCCGGCCCTGCGGCGGAGCGTCGAGGCCGCGATGGACAAGGGCCTGGCGTGGCTGAAGGAGAACCAGAAGGAGAACGGCGCCTGGTCGAACGAGAACTACCCCGCGATGACGGCGATGGGGCTGTGGGCGGCGGCCCCGTGCGACAAGCCCGGGCTGGCCGCGATGCGCGCGCGGGCGGCGGAGTACGTCGCCGGCTTCGCCCAGCCCGACGGCGGCATCTACAAGCCGGCCACCGGCGGGCGCGGCAGCGGCGGACTCTCCACCTACAACACGGCGATCTGCATGACCGCGCTGCACGCCCTGGACCGGAACAAGTATGCGCCCCTCATCCTCAAGGCGCGCGAGTTCGTGGCGGGCGCGCAGCTCCAGGGCGACTCGCCGGGGGCGGGGGGCTTCGGCTACGAGCGCGCCGGCGCGAGCCCGCGGGACCGCGCGGACCTGAGCCACACGGGCTGGGCGCTGATGGCGATGCGGCGGACCGAGGACATGGAGGACTGGCGGCCGAAGGACGCGACGCGCGTGGATGTCGACTGGGCCGCCGCGGTGAGATTCGCGGAGCCGCTGCAGGGCCGGGACGCGGCCGACCCCGCGAACTTCGGCGGCTTCGGCTACGAGCGCGGCGGCGAGCGCGGCGGCGCGGACGTCAACCCGCGCGGCGTCGTGGCGCTGAGCACGTTCGGGAGCATGACCTACGCCGGCCTGGAGTCGATGATCTACGCCCGGCTGGAGCGCGACGACCCGCGCGTCGTGTCGGCCATCGAGTGGGCCGCTCGGCACTGGTCGGTCGACGAGAACCCCGGCATGGGCTCGAAGGGCCTGTACTACTACTACACGATCATGGCCAAGGCGCTCCGCCTCTCGGGCCGCGGCGAACTGCGCGGAGAGGGCGGCCGGACGATCCCGTGGCGGCGCGACCTGCTGTCCAAGATCGTGGCGCTCCAGAAGCCCGACGGCTCCTGGTCGAATGCCGACAACACCTTCTGGGAGGGCGACCCCGCCCTCGTGACCGCCTATGCCCTGCTGACGATCGGTCACGCGCTGGGCGAGTAGACGGGGCGGTCAGCCGCCGTCGCCGTCCGCCCCGGCCGGCGGCGCGTCGGCGCGGCCGATGCGCCAGAGGGTCTGGCGGGCCATGCCCATGAGGATTCGCACGTCGGCGACGGTCATCGGCCCGCGGGAGAGGGCGCGCCGGAGGCCGAGCATCATGTGGTCGGCCTTCTCCTCCTTCATGAAGCCCGTCTCGAGCATCGTCTGGCGCCAGAAGGCGTACATGCGTTCGCGCAGCGCCGACGGCGCCTCGGGCGAGCGCTCCTCCGGCGGCTCGAAGACGTCCGCCGCGACGAAGAGCTCGTAGCCGCAGATGAGCACGGCCTGGGCGAGGTTCAGCGAGGGGTAGGCGCGCGACGAGGGAATCTGGACGATCTGCGTGCAGGGCTTCAGCTCGTCGTTCGTCAGTCCGCGGTCCTCGGGCCCGAAGAGCAGCGCGACCGGCGCATCGAGCGCCGCCTCCAGCAGCCGCGGCGCCCACTCGCGCGGCGTGCGGGCGTGCTCGCGGTAGAGGCCCGGCCGCGCCGTCGTGCCGGCGACGAGACCGCAGTCGGCCACCGCCTCCTCGATCGTCGGGAACTCGCCGCGCGCCTCGTAGACGTCGTAGGCGTGGTGCGCCATGCGCCGGACGTCGAGCGGATCCAGCCCCTCCGGCCGCGGCGCCGCGATGGCGAGCCGCGAGAGGCCCATGTTCTTCATCGCGCGGCAGACGGACCCCACGTTGCCCCCGTAGAGCGGGCTCGTCAGCACCACGCGGATGTTGTCCAGCGCCTGCACGGAGCGCGATTGTGCCACGGCCGGGGCCGGGAGGGAGAGAAGAAACGGCGAGCGCCCGAACGCCCGGCCGCCCGGCAAACGGGGATTTATCCGTTTGACAGGAAGGGGAGGGCGGGACTAGACTGCCGGGCTTTTTGAATGGGCAGGAGAGCGCCGGACCGGTCCGGCGGGCGAGGCGAGCATGGACGCATATGCGGTGGTGGAAAGCGGCGGCAAGCAGTACCGGGTCGGCAAGGGCGACGTGGTGCGCGTCGAGAAACTCGGCGCCGAGGCGGGCGCCAAGGTGACGTTCGACCGGGTCCTGGCCGTATCGGACGGCTCGGCGCTGAAGGTCGGGACGCCCGTGGTCGCGGGCGCCTCGGTGGCGGCGGAGGTCGCGCGGGCGCTGCGCGGCCCGAAGATCGTGTCGTTCAAGAAGAAGCGCCGCAAGGGCTACCACCGCAAGGTCGGGCATCGGCAGTCGCTGACGGAAGTCCGCATCACGGACATCGTCGCGGGCTAGGCGGGCATCGGGAGAATCGGCCATGGCACACAAGAAGGGTACAGGCACCAGCCGGAACGGCCGCGACAGTCAGGGCCAGCGGCGGGGCGTGAAGCGGTACGGCGGGCAGGCCGTCGAGGCGGGCAACATCCTGGTGCGGCAGAAGGGCACGAAGTTCGTCGCCGGGCGCAACGTGGCGATGGGCCGCGACGGCACGCTGTTCGCGCTGAAAGCCGGAGTGGTCCAGTTCGACCGCGAGGGCCGCCGCGTCAACGTCCGCGAGGCCGCCGCGGCGACCGCCTGATCCGCCCGCCAGCGCGACACCGTGAAGGCGGGCGCGCGCTCGCCTTTTTCGTCTCATGAAGGCGCCCACGTTCATCGATCGCGTGACGGTCCACGTCCGCGCCGGCAACGGCGGGAACGGCGTCGCCACGTTCCGCCGCGAGAAGTTCATCCCCTACGGCGGGCCCGACGGCGGCGACGGCGGCCGCGGCGGCAGCGTCTATCTCCAGGCGTCGCGCGATGCCAGCTCGCTCCTGCCGCTCTACTATCAGCCGCACCAGCGCGCCGACCATGGCGGCAACGGCATGAGCAAGCAGCGCTACGGCCGCCACGGCGACGACGTCGTCGTCCGCGTCCCGTGCGGCACCGAGGCGCGCGACGCGAACTCGGGCGAATGGATGGGCGAGGTGCTCGCGGACGGCGACCGCCTCCTCGTCGCCCGCGGGGGGCAGGGCGGCCTCGGCAACATGCATTTCAAGACCTCGACGCACCAGGCGCCGCGCGAATGCACGCCCGGCGGGAAGGGCGACGACCGCCATCTGCTGCTCGAGCTGAAGCTCATCTCCGACGCCGGCCTCGTCGGTTTCCCCAACGCCGGCAAGTCGACGATCATCGGCCGCATCAGCAACGCGCACCCCAAGGTGGCGCCGTACCCGTTCACCACGCTCCACCCCGTCATCGGGACCGTGGCGTTCGACGACTACACCACGCTGCGCGTGGCCGACATCCCGGGCCTTGTCGCCGGCGCCCACGAGGGCGTGGGACTGGGCGACGAATTCCTGCGCCACATCGAACGGACCCGCCTGCTCGTGCTCGTGATCGACATGGCCGGCTTCGACGGGCGACACCCGGCGGACGACTACTTCGCGCTCCGCAAGGAGCTGGAACTCTACAACCTCGACTTCGCCGAACGGCCCTCGCTCGTCGTCGCCAACAAGATGGATCTCCCGGAGGCCGGCGACTACCTGAAGGAGTTCGTCCGCCGGACCGGCGTCGCGCCGATCGCGCTGTCCGCCGACACCGGCGAGGGGATCGGCCGCCTTCTCGACGCGCTGCGCCAATGGGCACGGGAGTCGCCTCCGCCGGCGCCGGCCGCGCCGCCGACCGGCGCGGAAGCCCCGCGGCCCGGGGCGGGGGCGGAGCCGAAGGCCGAGACGGAGGCGGAGCCGAAGAAGCCGGTGCGGGCCAGACGGCCGACGCGCGCGCGGCTCCGCGTGCGCGACCGGGAGGCCGACGGCGCGAGCGACGGCTGACCGGCGGCCGGCTATTTCGTCCCGCCCGCCTGGATCGTGCCGACGCCGTCGATGTGCCGGGAGACCTTCGGCGGCGAACCGAAGTAGCGGATCCGGCCGACGCCGGAGATCCTCGCATCCAGCTCCTCCAGCGCCGTGAGGTCCACGTTGCCCGTGCCGTTGATGCGGACGGTCGCCCGCCCCGCCTGCAGGTCCTGCGCCGCGATGTTGCCCGCGCCGGAGATGTCCGCCGCGAACTCGTCGACGCGGCCGGCGGCCTGCATGAGCGACGCGCCGGAGACCTCGACGCGCAGGGTCGAGCCGGTGACGGCCAGGAGCCGGACCTGGCTGGCGCCGGACACGCGGACGAGGTCCACGGTGCGCGCGGTGAGGCCGATCTGGATCCGGTTGCGCGTCGAGACGGAGCGGTCAAGGCGCACGTCGAGGACGCCGTCCTTCGCTTCCGTCCGCACCAGCGGCACGATGTTGTCGTCGGCCGTGATCGCCAGGCGCGGCTCGCCGCCGCCGGTCACGGTCACGTCGTAGGCGCCGGAGAGCGTCAGGGCGTGGACGTCGGAGATCGCCCGTTCCTCCGACGCCGCCGTGCCGCTGCCCGCGAGGCGATCCTCGCCGCTGCCGATCTCCATCACGACCGTCGGCCGGCAGCCGGCCGCGCACAGCGCCGCCAGCGCGAACAAGACCATGCGTTTCATCGAAGGCTCCTCCCGATTCGCGGATCGCCGGCCGGCGGGCCCGGTCACGGCGCGGGCGCGGCGGTTTCGTCCCGCGGCGGTTCGACCCCGTGGCGGCGCGCGGCGTCCCTCACGGCGTCGAACGTGGAATCGATGGCCGCGACGATCTCCCCCAGCTTGGTCTGGAGCATGGGGTCCCCCCGGGCCTTCTCGGTGAGGCCGTCGGCGAACAGGACATAGCGGTTCCACGCATCGATGTGCTTGAGGTAGGCGTCGCGGAAATCCTCCGGGCAGCCGGCGAGGTCGATGGCCTTCATCTTCGCCACAATGGCCTTCGCCTGTCCGGCGTCCGGCGCCTTCGGCTCCCCGCCGACCGTCGCCGCCGCCTCCGCCTCGATCTTCGCATCGGCGTCCAGGACGGCCTTGATCCGCGCGGCCGCGTCCGTCGCGGCATCCGTCTCCGCCGCCACGCCCCAAGCCTGCGTCGCCGCCGCCAGCAGCAGCGCGCCCAACCATCGCTTCATGTTCGTTCCCCTTCAGGTCCCCGGGTCTGCCCCCTCCCCGTCCGCGCGGACGGTCTCCACGCGGGCAGCATAGCAGAAGAGCGCCTCGATGTGCACGAAGCGATCGGCGGCGGGGAGGGCCTCTCCGCCGGTCGCGATGCGCTCCGCCCGCGGCCGTTCCCGCGCGGGGCGATGGCCCCGCTGGCCGGTCGGCCTCGTCCAACCATCCGGGTTCGTCCGTGGGAGAGCGGTCTTCCCGACTTCGCCACGGACGCGCCGGCTCAACCCAGCGCCTGGTCGATGTCGGCGAGGATGTCGTCGATGTGTTCGAGGCCGATCGAAAGCCGCACGAGCTCCGGCGCGATGCCGCCCGCCCGCTGCTGGGCCTCGGTGAGCTGCGAGTGCGTGGTCGTGGCGGGGTGGATGGCAAGGCTCTTCGCGTCGCCGACGTTCGCCAGGTGCGAGAAGAGTTTGAGCCGGTTGATGAACGCGGAGCCCGCCGCGGCCCCGCCGCGCACGCCGAAGACGACCATCGCGCCGGCGCCGCGCGGGAGGTAGCGCTTCGCCGCCGCGTGGCCGGGGTCGCCTTCGAGGCCGGGGTAGCGGACCCAGGAGACCTTCGGATGCTGCTTCAGGCGCCGCGCGACGGCCAGCGCGTTCTGCGAGTGCCGTTCCATGCGCAGCGGCAGGGTCTCGATGCCCTGCAGGAACAGCCAGGCGTTGTCGGGCGAGATGCAGGCGCCGAGGTTGCGCAGCGGCACGAGGCGCATGCGCAGGATGAACGCCAGCGGCGCCAGGTCGCCGAGGTCGAGGGCGTAGCGGATGCCGTGGTAGCTCGGGTCCGGCTCGGTCAGCAGCGGGAACTTGCCGCCGGTCCAGTCGAAGCGGCCGCTGTCGACCACGATGCCGCCGATCCCGGTGCCGTGGCCGCCCATCCACTTCGTGAGCGAGTGCACGACGATGTCCGCGCCGTGTTCGATGGGCCGGAGGAGGTACGGCGTGGTGAAAGTGCTGTCGACGACGAGCGGCAGGCCGTGGCGGTGCGCGACGGCGGCGATGGCCTCGAGGTCGGCGACGTCGAGCGCCGGATTGCCGATCGTCTCGCAGAAGACCAGCTTCGTGCGGTCGTTGATCGCCGCTTCGATCGTCGCCGGGTCGCGCGCATCGGCGAAGGCCGTACGGATCCCGAACTGCGGCAGGATGTCGTTGAACTGCGTGTAGGTGCCGCCGTAGAGGTTGGCCGCCGAGACCAGCTCGTCGCCGGCGCGGCACAGGTTGATCACGCTGTAGAAGATCGCGCTCGTCCCCGAAGCCAGCGCCAGCGCGGCGGCGCCGCCCTCCAACGCCGCGACGCGCTTCTCGAGCACGTCCTGCGTGGGGTTCATCAGCCGGGTGTAGATGTTGCCGAGCTCCTTCAGGCCGAACAGGTTGGCCGCGTGCTCGGTGCTCTTGAAGAGGTACGAGCTCGTCCGGTAGATCGGGACGGCCCGCGACAGCGTGACGGGGTCCGGCTCCTGGCCGGCGTGAAGGCACTGCGTTTCCAGTCTCATGTCGTCTCCCGGGTCGTTACCGCCGCGCCGACCGACCGGCGCGCGTGAGGAGAGCCTATCATCGCCGCCCGCCTTTTCAAACCGCGCGCGCGTCATACGTTCAGCGGCTCGCCGGGGCCCGGTTCGTCGACGCGCCGCCGCGCCCGCGCTCGCGTTCGACCGCCGCCTGGATCTGTTCGGCCCGCCACGCCGGGTCGAGCTGGAGGCGCGACTCCGGGGCGAGGTCCTCCAGCGCGAACTCCTCAACGCCGTTGGGATTGTCGATACGCACGGTGCCGGAGCGTTCGGGCTTGACGAGCGTTCCGCGCACGACGCGTCGGGTCTTCAGGATCACGGCGGCGGCATCGCCGGGGCGCCGCAGCGGCGCCTTCGCGTCCCACTCCGCGCGGATGCGGTCTCGGGCGGCCCCGTCGGCGCGCCACTCGCGGAAGAACCCATGGACCGCCGCGCTCGGGGCCGGGGAGGCGGGGGCCGATGTCTCCGGCCTCGCCGCCCCGCGTCCGGTCCGCATCGACCATCCGTTCGGCGGGCCGAAGCGCCACCAGGCGGCGCCCGCCGCGAGGAGCAGCGCCATCGCGGCCGCGGCGCGGCCGGCCGCCGCCGCGCGGCGGCGGCGGGATGTGGCCGGAGGCGGGGCCGGGGCCGGCCGTTCGCCCGTCGCGAGGTCCGTGCCGCACGCCCCGCAGAAGCGGTTGCCCTCCGGCGCTTCCAGGCGGCAGGCCGGGCATCGCCGGCCGGCGCCGCCGAGATAGGCCGCCCGGTCGAGGCGGAGAGGGTCCGACGACGCATCCTCGCGGGAGGAGGTCTCGCGGAACAGGGGATCGGCCGGGCCGGCGACGCCCGCGGCGGGGCGGTCGGGCCGCAGGGCATCGCCGCAGTCGGGGCAGTGCAGGATCCGCGGTCCGCCGGGGGCGACGGACAGGCGGTGGCCGCAACGCGGACAGATGAAGAGATCGTCGGCCATCCGTGCCTTTCCGAAACGCTCAACGCCCGACGCTCGACGTTCGGCGTCCCACGCCGGCGGAGGCCGCCGCCGGCGGCGGGTCGTTCGAGGTCGCCTCGATCCGTCCCATCCGTTCCGGTCCGCCGCCGCGGTCGATCAGGCGTCCACGGCGGCCCCGATGCGGCCGGCGAGCTCGGGCGCCGGCACGCGGACCTGGGTCATCGTGTCGCGATCGCGCAGCGTGACGGTGTCGTCGTCGAGCGTCTGGAAGTCGATCGTGATGCCGAAGGGCGTCCCGGCCTCGTCCTGCCGCCGGTAGCGCCGGCCGATCGCGCCGGTCTGGTCGTAGAAGACGTTCCAGCGCGCCTTGAGCGTCTCGTAGATGCCGCGGGCCTTCGCCACGAGTTCCGGCTTGTTCTTCAGCAGCGGGAAGACGGCCGCCTTGACCGGCGCGATGCAGGGCGCAAAGCCCATGACCGTGCGCGACTCGAAGCCGTCCGGCGGGCGCTGGCCCGGCTCGGCCGGGCGCACGCCGGACGATTCGCCCTTCGCCGGGATCCACTCCTCGCGGTAGGCCTCGCAGAGCAGCGCGAGCGCGATGCGGTCGACACCCGCCGAGGGCTCGACCACGTGCGGGATGTAGCGCTCCTTCGTCTCGTCGTCGAAGTACTCCATGGAGCGCCCGCTGAATTCCTGGTGACGGCGGAGGTCGAAGTCGCCGCGCGCCGCGATGCCCTCGAGTTCCTGCGTGCCGAACGGGAACTCGTAGAGGACGTCGACGCACGCGCTGGCGTAGTGGGCCAGCTCGCCCGGGCCGTAGACGTACTGGTGCAGGCGATCCTCGGGCAGGCCGATCGAGCGGTACCAGGCGAGGCGCTCCTTCACCCAGTAGGCGTGCCAGGTCTCGTCGGTGCCGGGCTTGACGAAGAACTCCAGTTCCATCTGCTCGAACTCGCGCGAGCGGAAGGTGTAGTTGCGCGGGTTGATCTCGTTGCGGAACGCCTTGCCGATCTGCGCGATGCCGAAGGGGACGCGCACGCGCGAGGTGTCGACGACGTTGAGGAAATTGACGAAGATGCCCTGCGCCGTCTCGGGGCGGAGGTACACGGTCGAGGAGGCGTCCTCCACCGGCCCGACGAACGACTTGAACATCAGGTTGAACGCCCGCGGCTCGGTGAGATCCCGCGAGCCGCATGCGGGGCACTTCGCGCCCTCGGGCAGGCGGAGGGTCTTCTCGGCCGCGCAGCCGGTCTCGAGTTCCAGGCCGAGGTCCTCGCAGAGCTGGTCGAGGCGGTAGCGCTTGCGGCACGCCTTGCAGTCGACCATCGGGTCGGTGAAGCCGCTGAGGTGGCCGGAGGCTTCCCACGCGCGCGGGTGCATGATGATCGCCGCGTCCAGGCCGACGACGTCGTCGCGCTTCTGCACGACCGCCTTCCACCAGGCGGTGCGGATGTTCCGCTTGAGCTCCGAGCCGAGGGGGCCGTAGTCCCAGAACCCGTTGAGGCCGCCGTAGACTTCCGATCCCTGGAAAATGAAGCCGCGGCGCTTGCACAGCGCCGTGAGCGCATCGAGCGAGACGCGCGGGGGCTTGTCGTTCATGGCGGGGCATCGTGCGGCAGCGCCCTTGCGAGGTCAAGCCCGCATCCGGTAGACTGCGCCATCCGGGGCGGCTCCGGCCCGGCAGGCATGTACCGGCTGACCATACTTTCGGGTCGCGGGAAGCGGCGGCGTCTCACCGTCCAGAGCGGCGACGTGGTCATCGGCCGCGGCGCCGGGTGCCACCTCAGCTCGGCCGACCCCTTGATGGCGGCGCGGCACGCGGCGCTGGAGTACCGCGGGCGGCGGGTCTTCCTGCGGGCGCTGGACGAGCAGGCGGTCGTCCGGGTGAACGGCGAGCCGGTGCGCGAGCGGGAGCTGGCCTCGGGCGATCGGGTGGAGGCGGGCGCCCTGCGGCTGGAGTTCGAGTCGTTGCACGGCGGAGCGCGCGCGCAGGGGCGGAGCCGCCACTCCCGGATTCCGGCCAGCGCGGCGATCGCGCTCGCGCTCGCCCTGCAGATCGGCGTGATCGGCATCTTCGCCTGGCTGCGCAGCCGGCCGGAGCCCCTGCCGCCGGAGCCCGAGGCCGCGCCGCCGCCGGCGGACCCGGCGCCAACGCCGGAGGCCGCCGTGGCGCCAACGCCGGAGGCAGCCGCGGGCGGGATGCCGGCCGCCGGCGACGAACCGCCCGCGCCCTCCGTCGCGGCCGGGACCAACGCCCCGCCGCCCGCCGCCGCGGCGTCGACCCCCGCCGCGCCGGACGAGACCGCGCCGCCGCCCGCCGCGGAGACCGTGCCGCCGCCGGAACGCGATCCCGAGCCGACGCGGGCGGAGGTACCCGCCGCGCCATGACGGCCTTCGCGATCGCCATGGGCGTGGCCGCGGCGATCCTGACCGGCTTCGCCAAGAGTGGCCTGCCGGGCGCGGGGATACTCGGCGTTCCGCTGATGGCGATGGCGTTCCCCGCGCGGGCGTCCGTCGCCGCCCTCCTGCCCATCCTCATCGCGGGCGACATCCTGGCGATCGTCCAATACCGCCGCCACGCCGACTGGCCGAAGCTCCTGCGGCTGTTCCCGTGGGTCGCGATCGGCATGGCGGCGGCCTTCTTCCTGCTCGGGCGCATCGACGACGCCGTCCTCAAGCCCGTCCTCGGCGGCCTCGTCCTCGCCATGATCGCGCTGGAACTCGCGCGCCGCCGCCGGGACTGGCGGGGCCTGACGCATCACCCCGTCTTCACCGGCGCGGCGGGCGCCCTGGGCGGACTCGCGACGACGCTCGGCAACGCGGCGGGCCCGATCATGAACCTCTACTTCCTCGGGCGCGACCTCCCGAAGAAGGAGCTCGTCGGCACGGCGGCGTGGTTCTTCTTCGTCGTCAACCTGACGAAGGTGCCGCTCTTCGCCGCCCGCGGGATGTTCACGCGCGAGGGGCTGCTGCTCGACGCGGTCGCCGCGCCGGCCGTCGTGATCGGCGCGCTCGCGGGACGCTGGCTGCTCGCCCGCCTGCCGCAGGAGTGGTTCTACCGCCTCGTGCTCGCACTCTCGGCGGTCGCGGCGGTCAACCTGATGGTGTGACGATGGTCTGGCTCATTACCGACTGCCTGAACGCGGAGCGCGAGCCGCTGTACGTCGAATGGGTGCGGCGGGCCGGCGCGGAACCGCGCGTGTTCCGCCTCGGGGGCGACGTCGCGGCCGCCGCGGCCGCCGCCGACGCGCTGCTCCTCTCCGGCGGCGGCCACGTCCACCCGCGCCGCTACGGCCGGCCGGTGGACCCCCGCGCGAAGGACCACCTCAACGAGGCGCGCGACGAGGCGGAGTTCGCCCTCTTCGCGGCGTTCGCCCGGGCCGGCAAGCCCATCCTCGGCATCTGCCGCGGCCTGCAGCTCGCGAACGTCGCGCTCGGCGGAGGGCTGGTCCAATGGTTGGAACCTCCGTCCGAGGAGCACGCGCGCGACGACCGGACGGACGCCGTGCACGCCGTGCGATGGCGGGCGGACGGCCCTCCGATGGCGGCGGCGCTGGCGGAAATTGCGGACGTGAACAGCGCCCACCACCAGGCGATCGATCCCCGCCGCCTCGGCCGGGGCCTGCGCGTGGCGGCGACCTCGCCGGCCGGCGTGATCGAGGCCGTGGAGGCGGAAGGCCCCGCGCCGGTCGTCGCCGTCCAGTGGCACCCCGAGCGCATGACGCCGGCCGGCCACCCCGCGAGCGAGGCCGTGGCGCGCTACGTCGCGGCGGTCGTGCGGCGACGGCGCGCGCGCCGGTCGCGCGGGCCGGGAGACCCGGCATGAACGTCGAATCCGTGATCGAGCGGTTCCGGCGGTGGCAGACGACGCGCGTGCTCGCGTTCGGCTCGTCCAATACCGAGCGTCGCGTGAGCGGCATGCACTGGTTCGACGGTTTCGAGCTGGCCGTCGTGCAAACCCACGGCCGCATGATCCGCTGCGTCAATACGGGAGTCGGCGGAAACACGACGCGCGAACTGCTGGCGCGCTTCGAGGACGACGCGGCCTTCTACCGGCCGCACCTGGCCTTCGTGACCATCGGCGGCAACGACGCGAATCCCGAGCGGGCGATGGATGCCGCCGAGTTCGAACGGAACCTGCGGGACATCCACCGGCGGTTCGACGCGCTCGGCTGCGCCGTGGTGTTCCAGACCTACTACGCGCCCGACCCGGCGCAGGTGGGCGCGGCGCATCTGGCGGCATTCCGGGAGAACATGGAGACCGTGCGCCGCACGGCGGCGGCGTGCGGCGCGGACCTCATCGACCATCTGCGCCGCTGGGAGCCGTTCCGGCGGGCTCATCCGGCGGTCTATGCCGGCCTGATGATCGACGGCTTCCACGTCAGCGCCCGCGGCAACCTGGTGATGGCGCTGGACATCGCCCGGCACTTCGGGCTGCAACTCGGCGCCGACGATCCCGGCTTCTGGCGCGAAGCCCGGGAGATCCATCGGCTCATGGACGCGCGCGCCTCCGCGGCCTGAACGCCGTCGGCGCCGGGCCGGCGGGATCGGCGTTCGGGTGGCGGCGACGCGCCCGACCGACGCCCTCCTACCACCGGAACATCAGGCCAGCGTTGACGGTGACGCCCGCGAGGTCGAGGTCCAGCGACCCGACGCGGCCGGCGTCGACCTGCCGGTAGATCGCGTCCAGCATCAGGGCGATGCGGCTGCCCCCGTAGTCGGCCACGTCGCGGGCGATCGTGACTTCCAGGCCGCCGCCGATGAACCAGCCGACCTCGTCGCCCACGTCGTCGCCGTCCGCGCCGTCGATGTCGGAGTCGGCGAGGTAGTAGCTCGCGCCGGCCTGGCCGATCAGCTTCAGCGGCGGGAGCACCTCGTAGCCCACCGCGAACGCCAGGTCGATCGGCAGGAGCGTCACCTCGGCGTCGACGCCCTCCTCGTCGCGGGAGAAGTCGTTGAACCGGGTCACGCTCAGGTCGAGCTGGGCCTGCGGCATCAGCTCCAGACTGAACTTGGCGCCGACGCCGGAAACCGAGCCCCAGTCGCCGCCGTCCCAGTAGGCCCCGAACAGGCCCCAGCCCGTGTCCGCGCGCGCGGCGAGCGCCGACGCCGCCGCCATGAGTCCGATGGCCATCCATTTCTTCATGTGCCGTTCCTCCCGGAGCCGGCCCGCAACGCGCCGGCCCGCGCCGGCACTATAATCCGCGCCAGGCGAGGCATCAACGGGAAGGATGGCCGAACGAGCGCGCGCCCGCGGGCCCGGGCGCCGTTTGACGCGGGGCTCGTCCGGGGCTAGGTTCAACCACATCGGAGAAGCCGCCATGGTCGAACGAGCCGCCGTCGTCCAGTTGGTCTACGCGAGCCGGATGAGCCGCAAATGCGGCCCGCGCGAGCTGGAGAACATCCTGCGCGTGTCGAGAAGGAACAACCAGGCCATGGGCATCACGGGTGTGCTGTGCTACTCGCCGTGCGGCTTCCTCCAGTGCCTCGAAGGGCCGCCGGAGGCGGTCAACGAGTTGTACCGGCGCATCGTCCGGGACGACCGCAACAAGGACGTGACGTTGATCTCGTACGGTCCGGCGAACCGGCGCGCGTTCGTGCGCTGGTCCATGGCGTGCGTGCGCTCCGACGAAGCCGATGCGGCCCTCCTGGAGAAGCGGGGCGTGAAGGGCGAACTCGACCCCTATGCCGTCGGCCCGCGGCAGGCCCTCGGACTGCTCGCGGATATCGCCCGCGAGCGCGCGGCGTTCCTGGAAGCGCAGAACGGCGACGGCGCCTGACGGCGGGCGGAAAGGACGCGGCGGGCGGATCAGACCAGGTCCACCACCGGCAGATCGGGCGGGCAGCCGACGCGGAACGGGGGGAAGGTGACGCCCAGTCCGGCCGAGACGAAAAGGTGGGTCTTGCCGAAGAGGAAGTGCCCGCGCGGGAAACGCCGCCCCAGCCGCGAGGGCAGGGCGATGGGTCCCCAGCCGGGGAGACCGATCTGGCCGCCGTGATAGTGGCCCGCGAATACCGCGAACGCGCCGCCTTCCGCTAGACGCGACGCGTTGTCGGCCGTGTGAGTCAGCACGATCAGCGGTTCGCCGTCCGCCGGCGCGACCGGGCGTCGGGCCTCGCGGCTCCACGGGAAGTCGTAGCCGGCCACCCACAGGCGCCGGCCCCCGGGCAGTTCGGCCGCGACCGCGTCGGCGCCGGGCAACCGCCAGCCGGCGCGGACGAGTTGGGCGGCGATCGCGTCCGGTCCCACGGAGTAGTCGTGATTGCCGAGGACGGCGAAGGCGCCGGCCCGCGCCCGGAAGGCCGCCAGCAGTTCCTCGAGGCGGCGGCTGTCGGTCTGCGAGAAGGAGAAATCGCCCGTGGCGACCAGCAGGTCCGGCGCGAGACCCTCGACATCCTCCACCAGCCGCCGGCACCAGCGTTCCGACGAGCGGTCGTTGAGGTGCAGGTCGCTGAGGTGGACGATGCGGAAGCGGCGGGGCACGGGGACGGGCGACGGGATCTCGTAGCGCGGGATCTGCAGGTCGAACGTGCAGAACGGGGACAGGCGCCGGCGGTCGCGGCGCACCTCGACGGGGCCGCCCGCGCGATGGCGGCGGCGGTCGCGCAGGGCCAGGGCATCGAGCGCCAGCCAGGAGAGCAGGAAGGCCGCCGGAACGGCGAGGCCGGCGGAGAGGCCGGTCCACGCCCCGGCCAGCGCGAACAACGCCGGCGCGCCGCCCAGGCCGGCGACCGCCGCCGCGCGCTTGAGCGGCCCGCTCGGCAGGCGGCTCAGGACGCGCATGTAGAGGAGCAGGAATGCGCAGAATCCGCCCGCCGCCCAGAAGGCCGCCGAGGCCAGCCGCTCGATGAAGTCCGGCATGCTCGCCCGACGATAGCCGAGACGGCCCGCGCGGACAAACCGCAAGGCGGGTTCCGCGCGAACGATTTCGCGCGCACAGAATGAGCGCAAGGATCCGGGACATCGCGCGTTTTGTGTGATATCGTTATCTCATCCGCGGGGGGCGGCGCGGCCGGCGCCGCGAATCCGCGGAGAACGGCGGAGGACAACATGAAGGCATGGAACACCGCCCTGCTCGCCGCCGTCCTGGTCGCGACGGCCGGCTGCCGCACGACGAGCGTAGCCGTCGGGATGTGCGTCGACGACATCGTCAAGGCCCACGAGGGCCAGAAGGTCGAGTTCTTCGACGCAAAGGGCGCGGCCGTGCCCGCGCGCGTCGAGGGGCAGTCCGGCAGCGTGTCCATCCACAACAAGGAAGGCACGGCGCAGGACAACTACGCGTTCGACGGCAAGGGCGGCGTCCTGAAGCACCGCCGCAGCGCGGGCGACAACTACGCCAAAGGCATTTGGGCCGACGTGCCCTAGCCCGGGCGCCGGCCAACGAACGGGCGGGCCTCGCCTGGAACGCGCCCGCCAACCGCGCGGAGCGCGCGGATCGCTTCGGACGGCGTTGCCTCGCACGGTCCCGCGCGGCCCGGCCTTGTGCACGACCCGGCCCATGCGGTGCCGGAAGCCGGCTCGGCGTGGCCCGCCCCTGCCCCTCCACCCCGCCGCGTGCCCATTCTCACACTCTATAAAGTGTGAGAGTCGGGGGGCGCATCGGCGATTCGTTATACCGCGCAGGCGCCACGGGCCATACGGCCGCGAGAGGGCCCCGGCTCGG
>Ga0233425_10001741_pt1:0-25000 | contig 46568 bp, 38 predicted proteins | sample Watercolumn_Towu_2_FD_181712 | JGI IMG/M metagenome (GOLD analysis project Ga0233425, IMG submission 181712) | Freshwater microbial communities from Lake Towuti, South Sulawesi, Indonesia - Watercolumn_Towuti2014_140_MG | ecosystem: Environmental > Aquatic > Freshwater > Lake | place...
GTTTTTCAGGTGCAGCTTATACAAATTTAAGCCCGGAACATCTTGACCTGCACAGGGATATGGAAGATTACTTCAAAGCCAAAAAGATTTTATTTGATATGCTGTCTGAAAAAAGTACCGCTGTCTCGAATCTTGACGATGATTATGGATTCAGAATTATTACAGGTTCAAAAGGTAAAAAATATTTTTATGGTATCGATAAAAATTGTGATTATAAAGCGTCTGATATAAGAATTGATATGAACGGGCTTGAGTTTGTAATCATAGACCGTCAGAATATTTTTAAAATTAAATCTTCATTAACCGGAAGATTTAATGTGTATAATATTTTAGCTGCATACTCATTGTGTGTAAACCTGAATCTGGATGTAAATATGATAATAAAAGGTATTGAAGAGTTTAAACCTGTTAAAGGACGTTTTGATAAAATTCTGCTCCCAAATGGTGCTTATGCAGTTATTGATTATTCCCATACATCGGATTCTCTGAAAAATGCTATTGAAGCGGCAATTGATATAAGGAATAATCAGAATAAAAAAGGGAAAATTATTACGATTTTCGGCTGTGGAGGTAATAAAGATAAAATGAAGCGTCCTGTTATGGGAAAATATTCTACAACTTTATCTGATGTTACTATTATTACTTCAGATAATCCGAGATACGAAGAGCCAAAAGATATTATTGCAGATATTCTAAAAGGTGTGAAATCGGATTCTGAATTTGAAGTTATAGAAAATCGTGAAGATGCTATAAGAAAAGGAATCAGTATTTCAGGGAATTCGGATATAATACTTATTTGCGGGAAAGGGCATGAAACATATCAGGAAGTTAAAGGCGTCAGAACTGATTTCGATGATTATGAAATTGTAAAAAAATATTCTCAACTTGTAAAATAAAATATTGATTACACTTGAAGAAATATTGAAGATAAAATATAAAGATAAATTAAAAATTGACAAAATACTTTTAAGGAAATTTGATGGTATTTCAATTGATTCACGAAATATCGGAAAAAATGAATTGTTTGTAGCCATTAAAGGAGAATCTACAGACGGTCATAATTATATAAAAGATGTATTCGCAAAAGGAGTTAAACTTGCGATTGTAGAAAAAAACTGGTTTATAAAAAACAAAAATATTTTTAAAAATAATTCGTTTCTGATAGTTGAAAATTCCGTTAAAGCACTTGGAGAGCTTGCGGGAATTTACAGACATAAATTTTATATCCCTCTTCTTGCAGTAAGCGGAAGCAATGGGAAAACAACAACAAAAGATTTGCTCGCTGCCGTTCTTTCTAAGAAATACATGGTCCTAAACACCGAAGCGAACTTTAATAATCATATTGGAGTCCCTATTACTCTTTTCCGGCTGGACTCCTCTTATGATTTTATCGTTCTTGAAATCGGGTCAAACCACTTCGGCGAACTGCAATACCTATGCAGTTTCGCCGAACCCGATTTTGGTCTGGTAACCAATATCGGAAGAGAACATCTTGAGTTTTTTAAAAATGTTCAGGGTGCGGCAAAAGAAGAATTAACTTTATTTGATTATCTGAGAGAATCAGGAAATAAACCCTGCTTTTTGAATTATGATGATACTTATGTCAGAAATTACGCACGAAAATTCAAACTGAATAATTCTTTTTCATATTCATACAAATACGATACAGATGTAAATGGAAAATTTCTTGGATTTAATAAAAATTTTAATCCACGGATTAATGTGAGCGGTGTTAATTTTGATTTTGATTTTACTGTTTCTACATTTGGAATGCATTCTGTATATAATGGACTTGCAGCGGCTTGTGCGGGAATATATTTCGGTGTTTCTAATACAAAAATTCAAAATGCTTTGTCAAATTTTAAAGAGCAAAGTCAGAACAGGATGAATGTTACCGAATTTAATAATGTGAAAATTATAAATGATGCATATAACAGCAATCCCGATTCCGTGAAACTTGGACTTGAAACGATGAAAATGTACAGGACTAAAGGAAAAATTCATCTTGTATTGTCTGATATGCTTGAAATGGGAAAAAATGGAAGACGACTTCATTTTGAAGTAGGAGAACTTGCTAAAAAAATGAAATTTGAAAATATTTATACTTACGGTGAAAATGCTTTCCAGATTTTTAAAGGTGCAAAGGGAATTCAAAACAATTTTTATTTTAAAGATAAAATTGACTTATCTGAATTTTTGAAAGTTATAGTTAAACCTGATGATGCGGTTTATATAAAAGGTTCAAGAGGTATGAAAATGGAAGATGTTGTAAATTATTTGAATAATACAAAATAAAAATATGCTTTATTATTTAGCAGAATATATAAATTATCTTTTTAATCCTCCGGGATTTGATGTGTTCAGATACCTGACCTTCCGTTCAGCTGTCTCGGCTATTACCGCATTGCTTATTAGTTTTTATGTCGGTCCAAAAATACTTAGATATCTGAAGAAAAAGCAAATAGGGGAAACCAAAAAAGATGATGGCCCGAAGTTCCATTGGTCAAAAGCAGGAACTCCTACTATGGGAGGATTGATTATCTTATGTTCTGTTATATTCCCTGTTTTGTTTTGGGGTGATTTATCCAATATTTATATCATTATAATTCTGTTCGTTACTTTCTCTCTCGGTTTAGTTGGATTTATTGATGATTATTTACTCGTTGTAAAAAAATATAAAAAAGGTCTTATCCCCAGATATAAATTGCTTGGTCAGTTCTTCATCGGTTTGGTAGTTGGACTTATCGTTTATTTTCACCCCCATTTTCAGGGTATTAATTCTACTACTACAATTCCGTTTATAAAAAACCTGCAGTTTGATTTTTATATTTTTTATATACCGATGATTATTTTTATAATTACTGCAACCTCAAATGCTGTAAATTTGACTGATGGACTCGATGGACTTGCAACCGGAACAGTATCTATTGTTGCTATGACACTGGGTATTATTGCATATCTTTCAGGTAATGAAATCACTGCCAAGTATCTTAATATTGTTTACTTAAAGGGAAACGGTGAACTGATAGTTTATTGTACTGCACTTGCAGGTGCTACACTTGGATTTCTGTGGTATAATTCTTATCCTGCTCAGATATTTATGGGAGATACAGGCTCTCTTGCACTCGGCGGTTCAATTGCAACTTTGTGTATTCTTGTCAAAAAGGAATTTCTTCTTCCGTTGCTCGGAGGCATTTATTTTGTTGAAGCAATTTCTGTGATTATTCAAAGATATTATTTTAAATACACAAGAAAAAAATATGGGGAGGGCAGAAGAATATTTAAAATGGCTCCTGTTCATCACCATTTTGAAATGAGCGGAATACCGGAACCAAAAATTGTAATCCGGTTCTATATTATCGCAATTATTCTTGCAATAATGACTTTTGCAACATTTAAAATCAGGTAATTTGATAGATAAAACAAAAATAAAGTCTTTTGCAGTTCTTGGTGCCGGAAAAAGCGGCGTAGCAGTCGCTCGCTTACTGCATAGTAAAGGTTATAATGTATTGCTTAGCGAATATTCTGCAAAAGAAAATTTCAAAGATACAGAAAAAAGTCTTTTCAATACTCTGCCTTTTAAATGTGAATTTGGTGGACACTCGGAAATGGTTTATAATTGTGATGTTATCGTAAAAAGTCCCGGAATTGAAATGGATAATTCTGTAATCCTGAAAGCAATTGACAGGGGAATCTATGTTACGGGAGAAATCGAAGTCGCTTCCTGGTTCTGTGATGTTCCTGTAGTTGCAGTAACCGGAACGAACGGTAAAACAACAACTACCGCTCTTACGGGTTCAATATTTTCAAATGCAGGATATGACGCAATTGTATGCGGAAATATTGGTTTTCCTTTTGCCGATGCTTTGGAAACATTGACTGCTAAGTCTGTCATTGTTCTTGAGGTAAGCAGTTTCCAGCTTGTAAATACAGAAACATTTCATCCGAAAGTTGCACTCTTCCTTAATTTTACTCCTGACCATATTGAATGGCATAAAACTATGGATAATTATTTTGATGCAAAAATGATGATAAATAAAAACCAGAGGGAAAATGATATGTTTATTATTAACTTTGATGACAGTGAAATTAAATCCAAAATTAATTTTTATAACGGTGTTGTTGCAGGGTTCAGTGTAAATGAAATTCCTGAAAATTCAATATTGAAATATTCTGCATTTCTTGAAAATGGATTTATTTATTATTCCGATAAACAAAAAGGCATAAAGGAAAAAATTATTAAAGCATCCGATATTTTTATCAGAGGCAGGCATAATATAAGCAATTCTCTTGCGGCAATTTTGGCGGCAAAGAGTTTTGATATTGGAACAGACGTGATTGAAAATACTTTAAAGCAGTTCAAAGGAGTTGAGCACAGAATAGAATTCGTCAGGGAATATAAAGGAGTAAAATATTACAATGATTCAAAAGCAACAAATATAGATTCAATGACTGTTGCAGTTGAAAGTTTTGATAAAAATATTATCCTGATTCTCGGCGGGAAAAAAATGGATGTAAATTTTCAGCCTGTCCTGAATTTAATAAAACAAAGAGTGAAATATATTGTTGCAGTTGGAGCATCGAAAAATGAAGTGAATGACTTTTTTAAAAATCACATTGAAGTTAAAGTTTCTGATTCTTTTGAAGATGCTGTAAGGTTATCCTATGAAGGGGCTGTGAAAGGAGATATAGTACTGTTCTCACCTTCATATAAAAGCTTTGATATGTTCGAAAATTATGAACAGAGAGGTAAAGTCTTTAAGAATTTAGTGAATAATCTGGAGAAATATTATGAAATTTAAAGAATATAGAATTGATATCTGGATTTTGTTACCTGTGCTTGCACTGATATTATTCAGTGTGGGTTCTGTCTATAGTGCAAGTTCGTATTTTTCGATGTCGAAATTTAATGACCAGAATTATATGCTTAAACTTCACTTAATAAGGGTCATTCTTGCTATCATTATGCTTTTTGTTTTTGCAAAAGTCGATTACAGGTATTATAAAAAATATGGAAAACTGATTATTTGGATTTCGATTTTATTCCTTGCAATTATTTATCTCGGATTGTTTACAACAATCAACGGGGCTACAAGATGGATTTCAATAGGTCCCTTTAGTTTTCAGCCGTCTGACCTTGCAAAATTCACATTAATAATTTATGTATCAAATCTTCTTGTTAAGAAAAAAGAATACCTGCATTTTCTTTACAGGGGATATTATCCGCTTCTTTTCTACATTGTCCTTGTCACGTTGCTCGTTGCGTTTCAGCCGAATTTTTCCACTTCGATTATTATTTTCGGAACATCTATCCTGCTGCTTTTTATTTCAAGAGTGAAGTTTAAACATCTTGCTTTTACGGTATTGGTGCTTATTCCATTTGTAATTCTTTATGTTATTTCAAAATCATATATAGTTGATAGAATTACATCTCATTCAGACTACACTGCAGGAAGCAATCCGAATTATCAACTCACACAATCTATTATTGGTTTCGGGAACGGCGGATTTACAGGTGTCGGAATTGGAAATTCTTATCAAAGGGAATTCTTCCTTCCTGAAGCGTATGGTGATTTTATCTTTTCTATTATCGGAGAAGAATATGGATTTATTGGTACTTTCATCATTATAATTTTATTTGTTTTGCTGATGTACAGAGGATATTCAGTTACAAAGACAATAAAAGATGAATATGGAAGATATCTTTCATTTGGCATCACTACAATTATCTCCGCTTATGCTTTCGTCAATATGGCTGTGGCAAGCGGTCTGGCACCTACTACAGGTGTGCCTGTTCCGTTTATCAGTTATGGAGGAACAGCACTTATAATTAACTCGATGGCAATTGGTATCCTGCTGAATATATCTTCTTTCCGTAATAATGATGAATTGTTCTTTTTAAATAATGAACCCGGAAAAATTAAATTACCTCAATATTGAATATTATTTTTTCTGGCGGAGGAACCGGTGGTCATATTTTTCCTGCAATTTCAATAGCTGAGCAGGTCAGACTGAATAAACCGGATTCTAACATTCAGTTTATAGGTGCAAAAGGAAGAATTGAAGAAAAAATAGTTCCGGAGAACGGATTTGAACTCATAACATTTGAGCTGACCGGATTTGGAAAAAATATAATTAAAAATTTAAAATCAGTAATACGATTTTTGAAAGCAGTAAATAAAATAAAAAAAGTAATCAGAGAATTTAAACCTGATGTTGTGGTCGGTACTGGTGGATTTGCGTCTGCTCCCGTGATACATTCTGCTTTAAAATGCAAAGTACCTGTGCTCTTACAGGAAGGAAACGCATATCCGGGAAAAGTTACGAGATATTATTCCTCTAAAGTGACTAAGGTAGTAATAAATTTTAAAAAAGCTGCTGAATATTTAAAGAGTAAGAATAATATTATTTATATTGCTCACCCTGTCAGAAATATTTTTATGAACAAGGTAAACACTAAAGAAATTAAAGAATCGTTGGGTATAAATAATAATTTGAAAACTTTATTTGTATTCGGAGGAAGTCAGGGTTCAAAAATAATTAATGACGTAGTTATGAATAAACTTAACGATTTAATTAAACTTAAAATAAATATAATCTGGCAGACGGGAAAGAATCAATACAATGAAATAAAAAAAAGTATAAATGATATAAAGGCTAATATAAAAATATTTGAGTTTATTAATGATATCAATAATATTTATGCAATAACGGACTTAGCTTTATGCAGAGCAGGAATTACAAGTATAATGGAGCTTTCTGTCACTAAAACTCCAGCTATTTTTGTTCCGCTGTCTATAGCAGCAGAAAACCATCAGTATGAAAACGCAAAAGCACTTGAAACCGGAAACGCCTGTGTAATAATTACTGAAAAAAATCTTGAAAAAAATCTTGTAAATACAATCGAAAAGATAATATTCGATGAAAATAAGTTAAATATTATGGGAAATAATATTGCAGAATTTTCTGATGCGGATGCTTCTAAAAAAATATTTTTTGAACTCGAAAAAATATTAAACTAATGGAAAAAGAAAGAATATACCGGAGCAGACTCGATTTCTATTATAATTCTTTAATTGTATATCTTATTTTTTTGATAGTATATTCGTTAATAAGGGGGGAAATAACCGGACCATCTATTAAAGTTATTTTCAACGACCCGATAATTTATGTGGCTGTCATTTTTGTTGTATTTTTTCTCATCGTACTTGCTTCCAATATTATCAGTGCAAGGGAAATTATTTTCAGGGAAAATAAAATAATATTTAAAAACAGGTTCGGCCAGAGAGAAGTCGATTTATCTGAAATAATTATAATTAGATTTTCCCGAGAAAGAAAAAGAAGACGAATTAGTAAATCAAGTCAGGTAAGAGTAGCAAAATTGAAATTAAAAAACAGGAAAAGATTTGTAAGAATAAGACTTTCGGAATATAATAATGTAAAAGAACTGGAAACCGAATTCAGACATTTATCTGAATTAATAAACAAAACACGTAATATTTAGATGTATTCTGAAAACGAAAATATGATTCATATTCATTTAATTGGTATCGGTGGAATTGGTATGAGCGGGCTTGCGGAATATTATGCCCGGAAAGGATACACTGTTACAGGAAGTGATTTAATTAAAACGAAAATTACAGAAAGACTTGAAAAATTCGGAGTGAAAATATTTTATAATCATAATGAAAATAATATTACTTCAGGGATTGCTATTGTAATTCATACTTCCGCTGTGAAAGATGATAATCCTGAATACAGGAAAGCTAAAAATTTAAACATTAAATTAATAAAACGGGCTCAGGCTCTGGCTGATATTGTCAATGAAAAAATTTTAATTGCGATTGCGGGAACGCACGGCAAAACTTCCACAACTTCTATGGTTGCTAAAGTGCTGATTGATGCAGGTTTTGACCCGCTTGTATTTGCTGGTGGAAATATTGATTTCCTGGATGGAGGAAGTTCAAGATTCTCTGAAAGCAGAATAGCCGTAGTTGAAGCCGATGAATATGATAGAAGTTTTTTGACTCTGAAACCTGATTTTGCAGTTATAAACAACATTGAGGAAGACCATCTGGATATTTATAAAGATATAAACGAAATTAAAGATACATTTTCAGAATTCCTGAGTAATGTTAAACCGCAGGGGAAATTAATTGTAAATGGTGATGATGAAAATGTGAAAGCAGTTATTAAAAAATTCGATAAAAAAAATATTATAATGTACGGACAAAATGTGTATAACCACTATCAGTTCAGAGATTATGAAGTACGTAAAAATACAGTGCATTTTTATTTAAGCAATGCGGAAATTGTTTTGAAAATTATTGGCAAACATAACGCTTATAATGCTGCTGCCGCATTTACAGTATCAAAACTGCTGAATGTAAATGAACGGCAGATTTTAAAAAGTCTTTTTGAATACTCAGGTGTTGACAGAAGACTTGAACTTAAATACAGCAATGACTTTACGGTTTATGATGACTATGCGCATCACCCGACGGAAATCAGTGCTTCTCTTGACGCAGTAAGGTCATTTACAAATAACAGGCTTGTAACAGTTTTTCAACCCCATCTGTATTCAAGAACAAAAGATTTTTATAAAGAATTTGCCCGCTCCCTTGACTTGACGGATGTTTTAGTACTTGCAGATTTATATCCCGCAAGGGAAAAACCTATCGAAGGAGTTTCAAGTGAGTTATTATTTAATGAATTTAAAAATATCAGTTCAAAACCTGTTTATAATGCGGAAAATTATGAAGCACTGAAAAATATCTTAAAAACAATAATTATGAAAAATGATGTAATCGTTTTTCAGGGAGCAGGCAATATTACGGATTATTGTGAAAAATTTATAAAGGAAATAAAAAGTTAAATTGAAAATTAAATTAATCATATTAATTTCTGTCGTTGTAATATTTATTATTGCCATTATCTTAATTTCCTATAGCTGGAGAAACAGTTCTTCAATAAGTAAAATAACCGTGAAAGGAAATAATACTGTCGATAGATATGAAATACTTGAAAGTGCCGGTTTGCTTGATAGTACACAGCTTAATATTGAGACACTTAATCTGTTGAATATTGAAAATAAAATATTAAAGCACCCTGAAGTTAAAAAAGTGCGTATTATGAAAGAACCGCCTTCGGAACTGGTTATAGAGATAATTGAAAAAAGACCTTTCGCAATAATTAATATTAATAACGAACTGAAACTTGTTGATGAAGAACTTGAAGTTTTTCCGTTTAAAAATTTTGAAAAAATTTATGATTTGCCTGTCATTAACGGACTTGTTTCGGACATTAAGGGCACAAATAATGCAGATTTTTATAAAGAAGATTTAAAAACATCATTTTTTATAATCAGAAATTTGGCAAAAAAAAGTAAATACATGTATTCTTTAATTTCGGAAATTAACTTTGAGGATAATGAAAAAATAAAAATATTTTCTAATGATTATGCAGTGCCTTTTTATTTGCCAAAACAAAAAGGTATTTCAATTTCAGATACAGAATATCAGAACCAGATTTTATACCGTTTGACAGTATTCAGAAATTTTCAGGAACAGTTTTCAGGTACAAAAGAAAAAATCCGGTACGTTGATTTGCGATTCAAAAATCAGGTATTAATAAAATTTAATTGAATTTTAATTTTATAAGCTATGAGTTTAAAATCTAAAAAAAGCAGTAAACTGAGAAAAGAAAAAGATATTATTGTCGGTCTTGATGTGGGAACTACAAAAGTTTGTGTGATTGTTGCAAGACCAAAAGATGAAAATAATGTCGACATCATAGGAATTGGTATGGCTCCGTCTGAAGGGTTGCATAGAGGTATTGTAGTCAATCCCTCGCAGACAATTGATTCTATTAAAGCAGCGATATCTGAAGCCGAACTGAAATCAGGTCTACAAATAGATACTGTTTCTGTTGGAATTGCCGGTCATCACATAAGATGCATTCAGACAAACAGTATAATTGGAATCAATAATCCGGAAAGAGTCATTGGTAAAAGTGACATTGACAGGTTAATAGAACAATCCCGTTTGATAAAACTTCCTTCGGATACAAAGATTATTGATATTATTCCCCAGGAATTTGTAATCGATGGAAAAGACGGATTTTTTGCTACACCCATCGGAATGTTCGGAGTGAAACTGGAAGCAAAAGTAAATATCGTTACAGGACTTATTTCATCCATCGATGACCTGTCAAAATGTGTTATGAGTTGTGATGTAGATATTGAGGACATTGTGCTGGAACCAATTGCTTCTTCTTATGCAGTTCTGAATGAAACAGAAAAAAAAGTTGGCGTTGCTATGATTGATATTGGCGGTGGAACAACTGATATTGCCGTATTTAAAAAAGGTGTTTTAAAATATACAGCAGGTGTCGGAATTGCAGGAAATCTCGTAACAAACGATATCATTGAAACTTTCGGAATTTCTGAACAGGAAGCCGAAAGAATTAAACGTGAATTCGGGTATGCTCTCGTTTCTGAAATATTAAATGATGAGGAAATAACGGTTGATGCAATTTCCCGCCACGCACCCAAAATAATCAGCAAAAGCAAACTTGCCGGTATAATTGAAGCAAGAATGGAAGATATATTTGAACTCGCTCAGCTTGAAATAAAAAATTCGCAGATATATGAACAATTGCACGCAGGGGTTGTGATTACAGGAGGCGGCTCTTTAATTAAAGCAACTAAAGATTTAGCAGAACTGATTCTTGAAAAGGAAGTGTCTCTTGGAATACCGACAGGTCTGTCCGGTGGACTTATAAAGGAAGTTGAAAACCCGATTTTTGCCACAGGTGTTGGACTTATTTTACTAAAATTAAAAAAATATTCCGATTATTCAAATATTTATAAATCAAATAAAGGAAAATCAAAAAATAGAAATTCAATTTTTGAAATTATTAGAAATTGGTTTGACGAACTATAAAAAATTTTATAATAAATTTAAATATTAAATATACAAAATAAAGAAAGGGAAAAAAAATGGCTATTAGATTACTTAACGAAAACCCGGATGGTGCTAAAATTAAAGTTGTTGGTGTTGGTGGAGCCGGAGGGAATGCTCTGAATATGATGGTGGATAAAGGTATTGAAGGTGTTGAATTCGTGGCAATTAACACGGATTCTCAGGCACTTGAAAATAATAAAGCAGCAGTGAAAATTCAAATTGGACGGTCACTTACAAAAGGACTTGGAACGGGAATGCAGGATGATATTGGATTAAAAGCCGTGGAAGAAAATTATGACGATGTTGAAAGAGTTCTTGAGGGCTCGGATATGGTTTTCATTACTGCTGGTATGGGAGGCGGTACCGGAACGGGCGGTGCTCCGGCTGTTGCACACATTGCAAAATCACTTGGTTCACTTGTCGTAGCTGTTGTTACAAAACCGTTTAAGTTTGAATGCAGACCGCGTATGAGACTTGCGGAAGATGGTATTGAAAGGCTTAGAAAAGAAGTCGATAGTCTTATTGTAATTCCTAATCAGAAAATTCTTACTCTCATTGACAAGGAGACTACAGAGAAAAAAGCATTTGAATTATCAGATTCGGTACTGTATAATGCAGTTAAAGGTATTTCTCAGATAATCACAAAACCCGGAATAATAAATGTTGACTTTGCCGATGTAAGTACGATTATGAAAAATATGGGAGATGTAATGATAGGAATTGGTATCGCCTCCGGTGAAGACAGGGCGGAAAAAGCTGTGAAAGATGCATTATACAATCCGTTGCTTGATGATGTTGATATCAGCGGCTCGAAATCTGTATTGGTAAATATCGCATCTTGTCAGGGATGTAAAATGTTTGAAATGGAATATATTAATGAACTGATTCAGGAAAAATCCGGTGAAGATGCAAAATATATTTTCGGAACTGTTGCTGATGATTCTCTTGAAGATGAAATTATGGTAACTATTATTGCCACTGGTTTTAACCCGAACTCTGCAACAAAAATAACACCAATTAAAGTTGCGGATATTTTAAATGAACCTGTTAGTAGTAGAGAACATTCTTTCAAAAGTCCGATTTCCTCGGAAGACCTGTATAAATACGATAAACCTGCATGGGAAAGAAGAAAAAAAGAAAGAGAAAAACTGATAAAAGATGATATGAGTGAAGAACCAAGAGTTAAAAAATATGAAACAAGCGATGATGCATTTAATGTCGACTTGGGAGAAGAAAAAGAAATTCCGTATTATATGAAAAAGAAAAAAGCAGATTAGATTTATAAATTAGATATTTTATGATATTTCAGACTTTTAGACTTTTAGACTTTTAGACTTTTTAACCTTTTGACTTTTAAACTTTAGAAGGGTATCGTTACACTCAATGATGCCCCTATAAAAAATAATTTTTTTATCTGAAAAGATGTGCCTATTAAAAACTGACCTTCGAAATAATCCGAAAAAGTATAATCAATTCCTCCATCAATTCTATTGTCTGTCTTTGAATTATATGTTAAATATCCTGTCAGTTCAGCAAAAAAAGATAAATCATCGCTGGCATATACTGAAGGACTTATATTATAAACATATGTAGGATATTCATCACTTCCATTCCATATCCCTCCTAAATCAAAACCAAAGTCAAAATTATTCCCAAGCGATTTATATAAATTTAATGTTAAATCCAGTCCCGGATTTTCCGATTGGAAAGCAGGATGTCCTACTTTTGGAAGTGTAACGAGAGAAGTTATTGCAATACTTGGGGTATAAGCTTTTTCAGAAAATAATCCAGCTTTAAATCCAAATGATAAGTTACTTAATCCACTTATATTTCCTGTTATATTTATTTTTTTCTGTCCTTTTGTATCCAATAAAAAAGTGTTTTCGGCATTTATTCCCCTGTATCCGGTATTTAATTGAATCTCAAAATTTTTTATTACCCCATATCTAAAAGTAATACTGGGGAAAGTTATATCTTTTATAACTATATTCTCCGTTAATTTTGGAGACATTTTTTGCCCGTATTTGGTTACTTCGAGATAAAATTCATTATCAATCTCAAGAGTTTTTGGAGAAACCAAATCATATATTTCATATTCTTCATCTTCATTTCCGTTGCTATTATTTTGAGCGTTAATATTTGAACCTATAATCATTAGAAAGATTAATATCATAATCAGATAGAGGTCATTTTTCATATGTAATAATAAAGTTGAATTTATAATGAGTTGAAATTAATAAAATTACAAAATAATTTAAACTATATTTATAATAAAAATTTGAATAGTAATTTTTTAGACATATTAAAAAATAAAATTATTGTCTTCGATGGAGCTACCGGCTCTAATTTGCAGAATTTCAATTTAACTCCGGATGATTTCGGCGGAAAAGAATTTGAAGGATGTAATGATTATCTCTGTATCACCCGGCCTGATATTGTAAAAAAACTTCACTGCTCGTTTCTTGAAGCCGGTGCTGATGTGATTGAAACAAATTCTTTTGGCACATCTTCAATTGTACTTAATGAATATGGAATTGCAAAACTCGATTATGAAATCTCCAAGAAATCAGCACAGATTGCTAAAGAAGCCGCAAAAGAATATATAACAGCAGGAAAACCCAGATTTGTAGCGGGTTCTGTAGGACCAACAACAAAACTCCCTTCTCTGCTTCACATTTCTTTCGATGAAATGAAAGAATCCTTTTACAGACAAATGTCCGGATTACTCGATGGGGGAGTTGATTTATTTTCAATCGAAACCTGCCAGGATATTTTGCAAACAAAGTGTGCTCTCTCAGCAGCTTATGAACTTTTTAATGAAAGAAAAATAAAAATCCCTGTAATTTGTTCTGTAACCGTTGAAACAATCGGAACAATGTTAATGGGAACTGAAATATCTGCGGCACTTACTTCTCTTGAACCTTATGATATTATAGATATTATTGGGATGAACTGTGCAACAGGACCAAAAGAGATGGAAGAAAATATCCGCTATTTATGTCAGAATTCCCCGCTCCCTGTATTTTGTATGCCCAATGCGGGTTTACCGGAAAATATCGGTGGAAAAGCACATTACCGTTTAACACCTGATGAACTTGAGAAATGGTTAAAACATTTTGTAACTGATTTAGGCGTTAATATCATTGGTGGTTGTTGCGGTACAACCCCTGAACACATTAAAAAATTATCATCTCTGGCAAATAATTTACAACCTAAAATTAGAAAAACAGAATTTATTTCTTCAGTATCTTCTTTGTATTCAAATGCACCTATGCATATTGAACCTCCGCCAGTCCTTATTGGTGAAAGATGTAATGCAAATGGTTCAAAAAAATTTAAAGAACTGCTTGAAAAAGAAGATTATGACGCTATGGTCAATCTTGCAAAAGAACAGATTGATGAAGGTGCTCATATTATTGATGTTTGCGTTGCTTTTGTCGGAAGGGATGAAAAAAAAGATATGTTTGAGGTAATGAAAAGATTTAATACTTCTGTCTCTGTTCCTGTTATGATAGATTCAACCGAAGTAGATGTTATTGAAACTGCATTGAAACTATACGGTGGAAAGGCAATTATTAATTCTATCAATTTTGAGGATGGAACAAAAAAAGCATCAAAAATACTTTCATTAGCAAAAAAATATGGAGCCGCAGTGATTGTCCTTTCTATTGATGAAGAAGGACAGGCGTACTCAACCGAAAAGAAAGTAGCTATTGCAAAACGAATAAGGGATTATGCTGTTAATGAATTTGGAATGAAAGAATCGGATTTAATTTTCGATGCTCTTACTTTCCCGCTTGGTTCGGGGCAGGAAGATTTGAGACAAGTCGCAATCAATACTTTTAACGCTATTACAGAGATTAAAAAAATAATGCCGGAAGCAAAAACAGTTCTCGGAATCAGCAATTGTTCGTTTGGCTTAAATCTTAATGCACGCAGCGCTTTAAATTCTGTCTTTTTACACTATGCTATTGAAGCAGGTCTTGATATGGCTATCGTACATGCAAGCAAAATAATGCCCCTTTATAAAATTGACGAAAAAGCGTCTGAACTTTGCCGTCAACTCATCTTCGACGAACGAAAATTCGAAGAAGTTTAACTCCTGCTCATCGTTCCCAAACTCCGTTTGGGAACGTGCTTGTTCATATAAACTGCGAAACACTAAATCATAATTATTTTTAAAATTATTTCTAACTTTTTTATAAAACTCAATATCTTTAAATTATCTTTTTTGAAATAATCCAAAATATTATGTTTTATAAAAGGATATTTGTTACAATTATATTTTTGATATTTACCTCCTCTGTTTACTCTCAGGAAGGCGGAATGTTTTCCTTTGCAGGCGGTCCTGTAATTGGATATTATTACAATAATGTCGATGACCTGAACAAAGAAATTGTTAAAATGGGACTTCCGGAAATATCCAAAGGAGGATTTCTTACACTTGGCGGAGGCGGATATATAGATGTTCCGAGTGTAAAAGGACTTAGAGTCGGATGCTACGGTCTGGGTTTTTCAGATAGTAAAAACGGAAACATTACCGGTACAAATTCATTAATTAATTCAGTGAAATATTCCTATAGCTATGGAGCACTGGTTTTTGAATATGTAAAATCATTGAACGAAAATGTTGTATATACAGTCGGAGGGGCTTTCGGTATAGGCGGATTGAGCATTGACCTGATTAAACATTCAAATCAACTTCAGAATTGGGGATTTAATGGTGGAGATACAATTAACGTGTCAAATGTTTTACACTATCAGTCACAGTCCTACTCCGTCGAACCCCGTATTGGTATTGGCTTTCAACTTTCTAAATTTCTGAATTTAAAAATAAATGCAGGTTATTCATTCTCAATTCAGAATAAATGGAAACTTGATGATGTCATAGAAGTAAAAAATGTTCCTTCAGGAATAAAAGCTCAGGGACTAAATCTGAACATTTCTTTAAATGCAGGTATTTTCTTTTTCTAAATAATTTTTGATATGAAGAATTTATTAGTAACAGGCGGGGCGGGATTTATTGGCAGTAATTTTATAAAATATATACTTCATAATTTCGATTATAAAGTAATTAATTATGATAAATTAACCTATGCAGGTAATCTTGAAAATCTTTCTGATATTGAAAAAAATCCAAATTACATTTTTATTAAAGGCGATATCTGCGATGTCGGTTTAGTGAATGACACTATTAATAAATATAAAATCGATGCGATTATTAATTTTGCGGCGGAATCACACGTTGATAGAAGTATACTCGGTTCAAGAGAATTCATATTGACAAATGTTCTGGGTACTCAGGTATTACTTGATGCTCTGAAAAATAATTCTGTCGAAAAATTTCTTCAGGTTTCTACCGATGAAGTCTATGGCTCACTGCCCGAAGACAGAAAAGATTTGAAATTTACTGAATCTACACCGCTCACAACCAATAGTCCTTACTCTGCGTCAAAAGCATCTGCCGATTTATTATGTAATTCATATTTCCACACACATAAACTGCCTGTGTTAATCACAAGATGCTCGAATAATTACGGTCCGTACCAGTTTCCGGAAAAACTGATTCCTCTTATGATTGCTAAGGCACTCGATGGAGAGAAACTTCCTGTTTACGGTGACGGGAAGAATATACGCGATTGGCTTTTTGTAGAAGACCACTGCTCGGCAATTTGTGAAGTATTGCTTAAAGGAAAATTTGGTGAAGTTTATAATATAGGAGGCAATAACGAATGGTATAATATAGATATTGTTAAACTAATTCTTAAGTTGCTTGGAAAAACTGAAGAACAAATCACATACGTCAAAGACCGTCCCGGACACGACCGCCGTTATGCAATTGATTCAACAAAAATTCAATCCGAACTCGGCTGGAAACCGTCTGTTGATTTCGAAACCGGAATAATGCAAACTATCAAATGGTATGTCGAAAATGAACGTTGGTGGCGGCAGGTTATGAGCGGCGAATACCTGAAATACTACGAATCTAATTACTCTTCAAAAATAAAATAACCATTTCAATTTTTATTTTTATAGATGTATTTTAATTACTTGTTACAGTATCCTTATTACTGATACTGAATCATTGAGCTTTTATCCTCAAAAGTTTATTCCTTAATCTATTGAAAAAATGGATTAATACATATATTTTTAATGTTTATTTTAAATTTATTTTATGTCTATAAAAGTAGAAAATTTGACGAAATTTTACGGACAACAATGTGCCGTTAATAATATCTCCTTTGAAATCAATACAGGTGAAATTGTCGGTTTTCTTGGTCCAAACGGTGCAGGAAAATCAACAACTCTTAAAATGATTACTACATATTTAAGCCCGTCATCAGGGAATGTATCAATCGATGGACTTAGTATTGATGAACATTCTGAAAAAGTCAGAAGTAAAATCGGATATCTGCCCGAAACAAATCCACTTTATCTTGAAATGAATGTTGTGGACTATCTTGAATATGCCGCACAACTGCAGTCAGTTCCAAAAGATAGTATTAAATCTTCAATAAATAAAATGATAAGTATTTGCGGGTTATCTGAAGTTCAGCATAAAAATATAGGAGAACTTTCCAAAGGGTTTAAACAAAGAGTTGGACTTGCACAGGCTATGATTCATAATCCTGAAGTCCTTTTACTCGATGAACCGACTTCGGGACTTGACCCTAACCAGATTCTCGAAATCAGAAAACTGATTAAAAATCTCGGCAAGCAAAAAACCCTGATGCTTTCAACTCACATCCTTCAGGAAGTCCAGGCAACCTGTGACAGGGTTCTGATTATTAATAACGGTGAAATAGTTGCGGATGCAAAAACCGAAGACCTTCAAAAGAAGTTTCAGGGACAGTTTGTTATTAATCTCTCTGTTAAAAAAGATGCTTCTCTTACAAAAGATAAATATATTAAAGAATTACAGACAGTGAAAAATGTTGAAGCTGTAAGGGTACTTTCGGATTCTGAAGGAATCTGGGAAACTGAAGTTACAACTTCAAAATCAGGAGATATACGTGAAGAGTTGGCTAGAAAAATTATGTCCCTCAATCTCGTTATGTTTGAACTCCACCAGAAAGAAATATCACTCGAAGAAATTTTCAGGAATTTAACAACTTAATTTATATGGATAAGATACTAACAATATTTAAAAAAGAATTTAAATCATACTTCTATTCTCCCGTTGCTTATATTTTGATTATTGCATTCGTGCTTATTACATCTCTTGTATGGCTGTTCACCCCGTTTGCATATAGCCCGCTGATGGCCGGGGTTGTCACTATCAGAGGTGCTTTTGATAATTTTTTGTTCAAACTTGTACTGATTATTTTTATTCCTGCCATTACTATGAGAGCTTTTTCGGAGGAGAAAAAATCCGGAACAATTGAATTACTGTTAACAAAACCGGTTTCTGAATATCAGGTCATTTGGGGTAAATATCTGGCGGCTTTTTGTCTCGCTTTCTTTGCCATATTCCTTACTCTGATATTTGCTTTTACGCTTATGATTTTTCTGGGACCGATTGATATTGGTGCATTGTTCAGCACGTACCTTGGATTGTTCTTACTGTGTGCAATGTATGTTGCTATCGGAATTTTCGCTTCCTCAGTCACGGAATATCAGGTGATTGCTTTCATTATAGGTTTCTTCATTATTGCTCCGTTATTTTTATTTAATATGCTGCTTGTAGTTGTTCCGACTTTTCTTGTTTCTATTGTTCAGTATATAAGTTCTGATTTTCATTATGCAAATATGTCGAGAGGGGTAATAGATACAAAAGATGTAATCTATTTTCTAAGCGGTATATTGATTTTCCTGATGCTTACCCGTATATCTCTAGAGAAAAGAAAATGGTAAAAATTAATTTTATATTTACAGAAAATTTTATAATTAAAATTTGTAACATTGATGAATAAAAAAGATTTGAAAAAAAATGCCCTGTTTAAATTATTAATTCTGATTGGCATTATCGTTGTAATAAATGTAATATCCACCCGTGTATTCAAATGGTTTGACTTTACAAAGAATAAAAATTTTACACTCACACAGGTCAGCCGCGATTTTGTCGGTGGCTTGAATGACAGACTGCTTGTTAAAGCATTCGTAAGTGATAATCTCCCCGCCCCGTTTAATAATATTAAACAGCAGTTAAGAGATAAATTGAGCGATTACAGGTCATTCTCTAGCGGAAACCTGAATTTTGAATTCTATAATCCAACCGGAGACGGAGATACCACGCTTGAAAGAGAAGCCCAGAAATTCGGAATTCCCGCACTTACTATTCCGAGTTATGAAAAGGACAAAGCAGGATATGTAAAAGGATTTATCGGGCTTGTACTTGAATACCAGGGAAAAAGGGAAACTATTCCGTATATTCAGGCAACCGATAATATTGAATATGTTATTTCAAGTAAAATTAAAAAAATTATCTCTGATAAAAGAACTAAAATTGGTTTTCTTACAGGTCACAGCGAATATGATATTACAAAGTTTCAGAGTTTGTATAAAACATTACAGGATTTATACGAGGTTGTGAATGTTGATGTAAGCGGTAATAAACAAATATCCCAGGATGTTTCTGCTTTGTTTATTATGGGTCCGAAACAGCCAATACCCGAATCTCACAAGTTCTCGCTTGACCAGTATATAATGAAAGGCGGAAATGTTGCTTGGTGTTTAAACAGGTTTGTTCCGAATGCTCAGCAGAATATGCCCGATTTATTAATCGGGGATTTTGTGAAAAATAATCTTGACGATATGCTTAATTCATACGGTATAAAGCCTTTGGATGATGCTGTCAGGGATTTACAATGCGCCCAGGTGCTTGTTCAGACGCAGTACGAAGGATTTGTTAAACCTGTTGAGAATCCTTTTTTTCCGATTATATCGAACATCGATAAAGAGATACCGATTTTCGGCAGTAATACTTCTGTGATTCTTCCTTATGTCAGTTCGGTTGATTTGAATGCCGCTAAAGATAAACCTGTAAAAGCACGGGCTCTTCTTACAACTTCTTCAAAAACCGGAAAAGATGAAAATTTCTTTATTCTCTCACTTGGCAGATTTGATAATATGGATAAGAAAGCTCTCGATACATTGTTTGCAATAAAAGATGGTTTGGTTGTTGGTGCAACTTATGAAGGTAAATTTAAAAGTTTTTATACAGGAAAACCAATTCCAAAAGATACTGTTGAAAATTCACTGAATATGGATAACTATAAAATGATTGATGAATCACAGAAAGATTCAAAAATGATTTATATTGGTGACGGTGATTTCGAAGATGAGAATGCTAAAGTTCCCAAAGAAAATTTAATGTTTTTCCTTAATCTTGTTGAGTATCTTTCCGATGAAGTCGGTTTGTCGCAGATAAGGGGAAAAGAAGCATCGGACGTGCCTTTACCGAAAATCTCCGAAGGGACAAAACAATTATTTAAATTTTCTAATGTTCTTCTTCCTCCGGCAATTATTTTATTAATCGGTTTGTTTGTCTGGAACAGACGCAATCTTAAAAAGAAAAATCTGCAATTAAAATCGAAAGAAAATGAAAAGTAATAAAACATATTATCTTTTAGTTATTTTTGTAGTACTTTTACTTGTTGCCTGGTATGTAACTTCAGACAGGGGCGAAAAAACTTCTACTGATGTCAAATTTGAAAAACAGTTTTTTCAGATTGATTCTGCTTCAGTGGATAAAATCGAACTTCTCTGGAATGGAAAGAAAACTACACTTGTAAAACCCGCTGCTGAATGGCGTTTGATTGAACCGGTTGACTATCAGGCAAATCAGCAGTTTGCAGGTATGCTTTTATCTGATTTGAAAAGATATAAAGTCGATAGCCGTGTATCAAGTAATATCGAAAGCCATAATAAATACGGATTCGGGGATACTAATGAAATTAGAGTAACTGTTTTTCAGAAAGGTGCTTCTGTCGGTACAATTCTTGTGGGCAATCTTGCTACAGGACCAAATCAGACTTATATTAAAAAACTTGATGATAAAGATGTTTTTCTTGGTGATGGAATTTTAAGAAATAATTTCGCAAGAACCGACCAGCAGTGGAGAATCCTGCAAATGGTTTCAATTCCGAAAGAAACAATTAAATCTATTGAATTTATCACTGAAAAGGAAAATTATATTATCGAAAAAGATACTCTTGGTAAATTTTTTATTGGAAAAGATTCTGTTGATAATAATATTTGTACAGGTATACTTAATTTACTTAATGATTTTAATACACAGGGATTTAAAGATTCAACTTTAGGACCGGATACGAAATTTTCTAAAATTATTAAAATCAAAGGATTTAAAAATTACGAAATAGATTTCTATAAAGTTGATACGTCGGAAAACTCTAAATATTATATTAAAATTTCAGATATTAAACAGCTTTTTGAAGTCGATAAAAATTTCCTTACTGTGATATTTAAGACAAAGAAGGAAATGCTCGGCAGAAAAGAAAACTAAAATTAGTTTTTTGTTAAAAGAAATCTTTGACTTGTATTTAAACACTGAATTTATTTGTTTTGATTAACAAAATTTATTATGCTGTCACTTTTATTACTTTTATTAATTAGTTATTTAGTCGGTTCAATCCCGTTCGCTCTGCTTGTTGGTAAATTGTTCAGGGGAATTGACCTGAGAGAATATGGCAGCGGTAATCTTGGCTCTACAAATGCCTTTCGTGTGCTTGGTATTCCGCTTGGAATCCTGGTACAGTTGCTTGATATTTCAAAAGGATTTATCGTGGTAATGATTGTATCGAATTTCTTTTATCAGAATTTACCGTTTTATAATGTAACTCCGTTTGAAGATATTACTGTCTTGAAAATATTAGCCGGTATTTGTGCAGTTATTGGACATACGTTTTCTTTATTTGTTTCTTTTAAAGGCGGTAAGGGAATTAACACAGCGCTTGGAATGCTGATTTCACTGGCTCCCATCGATATCATAATTGCCTTCGGTATTTTTATAATAATTCTGCTTTCTTCGGGTTATGTTTCTCTTGGCTCGGTTGTAGCCGCAGTATTTTTTCCGATTATAATGTTTATAAGGGAAAATATTTTTAATGTCGAAATTTTCGGTTATAAAACACTAATCTTTTTCAGTCTTGCTCTATCCGTGTTTTTGATTTATAACCATCGTTCCAATATTAAAAGATTACTGTATGGAAATGAAAACAGATTTGAAAAATTATGGTTAATTAGATTCTTCTATATTAAAGCCCCTCTGAGAAAAAAGAAATCTCAATAGATTATGAAAATTGCTGTACTGGGTGCTGGTGGCTGGGGTACAACCCTCTCAATACTTTTATGTAAAAACGGTTATGATGTATCTCTGTGGGAATATAATCATGAATATGCGGAGACTCTTAAAGAATATCACGAAAATTTTTATTACCTGCCCAAAATTAAAATTCCACATAAGATTAAAATTTCAAACGATATCATTTCCGCTGTAAGTAATAAACAAATAATTCTTGTTACTACCCCTACTCAGTATATCAGAAATAATCTTAAAGAACTTAAAAATTATAAATTCAAAAACGAAATAATTATCAGTGCCGCAAAAGGTATTGAAAATAATTCTCTGAAATTTGTTTCGGATATTTTACTCGATATTTTTAATTTTAAAAATAAGCAGAATATTGCCTGTCTTTCAGGTCCTTCGCACGCTGAAGAAGTGGCAGTCGGAGTTCCAACTGCTGTTGTCGGGGCATCCCTTAATTTAAATGTAGCTCATTTAGTCCAGAAAATTTTTTCAAATAAATATTTCCGTGTTTATACAAGTAATGATTTGCACGGAACGGAAATCGGCGGTGCATTGAAAAATGTAATCGCCATTGCCGCAGGAATTTCTGACGGTGCAAAATTCGGTGATAATACCAAAGCCGCAATTATGACAAGAGGTATTAACGAAATTATGCGGCTCGGAATTAAACTCCACGCAAAAAGAGAAACCTTCTTCGGATTGTCCGGAATAGGAGACTTAATAGTTACCTGTAATTCAAAACATTCCCGCAACAGATACGTCGGTGAACAAATCGGAGCGGGGAAAAAATTATCTTCAGTACTGAAAGAAATGAAAATGGTTGCAGAAGGAGTTGCCACTGCAAAATCCGCTTATGAACTCTCACGGAAACACAATGTGGAAATGCCCATTGTAGCACAGGTTCATTCCATTCTCTTCAAAAATAAAAGCCCCCTCGAAGCCACTAAATACCTGATGTCCCGCAAACTCAAAAGCGAAACGGAAATATAGAGTATTTTCCGCTTCCTTACTTTTACACATTTTATTATCGACTTATTACTATTTCATTTTCTATTTTTAACTTATTTGGTTTAAAATTTTAAAATTCGAATTAGTGTATAAAAATATATTTCATTATTTTATTTATTATTGGTATATTATTTAAAATTTAAGGAGGTTTAATATATAATTCAAATATATTATTCATTTTATTAAATAGTTTAATTTTTATGTTAATTTTATGAAAAAATTAATTTTACTTGAGATATGTTTTCTTTTTCTTGCAACGGGATTTCAGGGGGATAGACTTTCTCCGGGATGGGTTATTCAGCAGATTCCTGTCAATAAAGAAATAGTTGATATTTATTTCATTGATAATTTGAATGGGTGGGCTGTTACTGACTATGGACAGTCTTATGATACCGGGTACATATTAAAGACTACCAATGGGGGAAATAATTGGAATATAAATTTTGCTGCTCATTTTTCATTTATGGCAATACAATTTGTTAATTATAACACTGGATATGCTTGTGGCGGATATGGAGATGGCAGAGTATATAAAACTACAAACAATGGAAATAATTGGACAATAATTTTAGATGCAGGACAACTTTTTACCGATTTATGGTTTGTAAATAAAGATACGGGCTGGGTAGCAGACGATGGGGACCCATTCGGAATTGGATTGATAAAAACCACAAACGGAGGAATTAACTGGTTCCAGCAATTAAATTATAGTTTCAGACCTGAGAAATTATTTTTCCTGAATAAAGATACGGGTTGGATGGTGAATTCATCTTCGGTATTGTACAGGACTATTAATTCGGGGAATAACTGGTTTTTAAATTATGATTTCGGAACATCGCAAATTCAAGGAATATTTTTTACATCAAATGATACCGGGTGGGTGTCCAGATGGGGTTCAAATGACCAACTTCTTAAAACTATTAACAGTGGTTATAACTGGCAGGTTCAGATGGACCCGGATTCAAATAATTCAGTTCATTGCGGTATTTTTATGATTAATTCAAAATTAGGATATATTTCTACTGCATATTCAAAAATTTTAAAAACAACTGATGGAATTAATTGGGGAAAGCAAAATGCTCCACAAGGGGGATATGGTTCCATCTTTTTTACCGATAGTTTACACGGCTGGTCAAGTAGAGTAAGACAAGTAAATAGTGTATGGACTTACGATATTGTTGCTACTACAGATGGAGGGGGACCGGTGACGAAGACAGCAGAAAATAATATTGAAATAATACCGAGTTTTAAATTAGAGCAGAATTATCCTAATCCATTTAATCCAACTACTAAAATTAAATTCGAAATACCAAACATATTGTCATTCCAGCGAAAGCTGGAATCCAGTAATGTCAAATTAAAAATATTTGATGTTAGCGGTAAAGAAATTTTTACATTGGTTAATGAAGAATTACAAACAGGAACTTATACAGCCACTTTTGATGGAAGATTCTTACCTTCAGGTATTTATATTGCAGGTTTATATGTGAATAATAATTTTTTTAATTCGATTAAAATGTTGATGATAAAATAACGATAGTTATTTTATTTGAAATCCGCCTCAGGCTGGGTTTTGATTAAGTAAAATTAATTTTTAAAATTTTTAAAATACATAAAAAGAAGTTTGTCTCTTATTGAGATAGACTTCTTTTTTCTCGAAGCCACTAAATACCTGATGTCCCGCAAACTCAAAAGCGAAACGGATTTTTAAAATTTAACTAATATTCATTTATCGAATATTGATATCAATTCTAAAAAA
>Ga0233425_10001741_pt1:27500-46568 | contig 46568 bp, 38 predicted proteins | sample Watercolumn_Towu_2_FD_181712 | JGI IMG/M metagenome (GOLD analysis project Ga0233425, IMG submission 181712) | Freshwater microbial communities from Lake Towuti, South Sulawesi, Indonesia - Watercolumn_Towuti2014_140_MG | ecosystem: Environmental > Aquatic > Freshwater > Lake...
AAAATTTTATTCTTAGTCGAAAGATCTGGAAAGGTCTACTATAAAAGGTGAAAGTCCCGTAGACGAAAAGTTTAAAACTCCCGGAAATATCCCGAGTACCACGGAACACGTGAGATTTTGTGGGAATCCGCCGGAACCATCCGGTAAGGCTAAATACTCTCCAGTGACCGATAGTGAACAAGTACTGTGAAGGAAAGGTGAAAAGTACTCCTAACAGGAGGGTGAAATAGAACCTGAAACCGATTGCTTACAAACGGTAGTAGTCTGAAAAGGAAGCTTGCTTCCCGCTCGGATGACTGCGTGCCTTTTGTTTAATGAGCCTACGAGTTACTCGTATGTAGCCGGATAAGTCTTTAAGAGATGGATCCACAGCGAAAGCAAGTCCGAAACGGGCGATTAATGGTTACATGCGGTAGACGCGAAACCGTGTGATCTATCCTTGGCCAGGATGAAGTACCGGTAAAACGGTATGGAGGTCCGAACTAATGTGGGTTGAAAACCGCTTGGATGAGCTGAGGATAGGAGCGAAAGACCAATCAAACTCGGTGATAGCTCGTACTCCCCGAAATAGCTTTAGGGCTAGCCTCGGATAATAGTATGTTGGAGGTAGAGCACTAACTGGGCTAGGGCTGTCACAACGGTACCAAACCCAAATAAACTCCGAATTCCAATCATATGTTTCCCGGGAGTCAGGCAGTGGGGGATAAGCTTCATTGCCAAGAGGGGAATAACCCAGACCACCAATTAAGGTCCCCAAGTCTATGTTAACAGACTAAGGATGTTAAGTTGCTAAGACAACTAGGATGTTGGCTTAGAAGCAGCCACTCATTTAAAGAGTGCGTAATAGCTCACTAGTCAAGCGACTCAGCGCCGATAATACACGGGACTTAAACATAGCACCGAAATTGTGGTTCCACTTTGTGGAAGGTAGGGGAGCATTCTATATGCGACTGCGGTGAACGCAGGACCGGCTTGCCGGTTGAAGATGTCAGGCGACTGATGTTCGAGCGTATAGAAAAGAAAATGTAGGCATAAGTAACGATAATTACGATGAAAAATCGTAACACCGAAAATCCAAGGTTTCCTGAGCAATGTTAATCACCTCAGGGTTAGTCGGTCCCTAAGCCGAGGCCGAAAGGCGTAGGTAATGGAAAACAGGTTAATATTCCTGTACCGTCGACATTTAAACTTTAGTGACGCAGAAGTGAAAGGAGAGCCACCTGCTGGATGGTGGTCTAACGGTTTAGTCTTCGGATGATGCCGGAACGGGATGGCGCAAGCCTACAAACTCTCCCTAATCATGCTGCCAAGAAAAGCTATTGTGTATACTAAGATGACCGTACCGTATACCGACACAGGTAGATGAGGAGAGTATCCTAAGGTGCTCGAGTGAGCCGTGGTCAAGGAACTCGGCAAATTGACCCCGTAACTTCGGGATAAGGGGTGGTCACTTCGGTGACCCGCAGAGAAATGGGCCAAGCGACTGTTTAGCAAAAACACATGTCTATGCTAAGTCGTAAGACGACGTATATGGACTGACACCTGCCCGGTGCTGGAAGGTTAAAAGGAGAGGTTAGTCGCAAGACGAAGCTTTGAATTGAAGCCCCAGTAAACGGCGGCCGTAACTATAACGGTCCTAAGGTAGCGAAATTCCTTGTCGGGTAAGTTCCGACCTGCACGAATGGTGTAACGATTTGGTCACTGTCTCGACCACGGGCTCGGTGAACTTGTGGTACCGGTGAAGACGCCGGTTACCCGCATATGGACGAAAAGACCCCGTGCACCTTTACTGCACCTTAGCATTGTGTTTGGGTAAAGTTTGTGTAGAATAGGTGGGAGGCTATGAAGCGGCGGCGCTAGCCGTCGTGGAGCCGGAATGTGAAATACCACCCTTGCTTTGTCCGGATTCTAACCTCGACCCTTGAATCAGGGTCAGGGACAGTGTTAGGCGGGTAGTTTGACTGGGGCGGTCGCCTCCTAAATTGTAACGGAGGCTTTCAAAGGTGCCCTCAGCACGCTTGGTAACCGTGCAAAGAGTGCAAAGGCATAAGGGCGCTTAACTGTGAGACTTACAAGTCGAACAGGTGCGAAAGCAGGACTTAGTGATCCGACGGTTGAAGATGGAATTGCCGTCGCTCAAAGGATAAAAGGTACGCCGGGGATAACAGGCTGATCTCCCCCAAGAGTTCACATCGACGGGGAGGTTTGGCACCTCGATGTCGGCTCATCGCATCCTGGGGCTGAAGAAGGTCCCAAGGGTTTGGCTGTTCGCCAATTAAAGCGGTACGTGAGCTGGGTTCAGAACGTCGTGAGACAGTTCGGTCTCTATCCTATGTGGGCGCAGGAAACTTGAGAAGAGTCGCTCCTAGTACGAGAGGACCAGAGTGAACGAATCAATGGTGTACCAGCTGTCACGCCAGTGGCACCGCTGGGTAGCTATATTCGGATGAGATAAGCGCTGAAAGCATCTAAGCGCGAAACTCACTTCAAGATTAGGTTTCCCTCCCGTAGCAATACGGGAATAAGACTCCAGATAGATTATCTGGTGATAGGCTGCAGGTGTAAGTGCGGTGACGCATTCAGCCAAGCAGTACTAATAAGTCGAACGACTTGCCTTATGATTTTTTATTCTTACGGATAGCCTCTTAGCATCATTATATTTTAAGTTTTCTGGTGATTTAATCCAGGGGTCACACCTCTTCCCATTCCGAACAGAGTAGTTAAGCCCTGAATCACCGATGGTACTGCATGAGAAATTGTGTGGGAGAGTAGGTTTCGCCAGATTTAAATTTTAATTAAAGCCATCCCCTCCAGGATGGCTTTTTTTGTATTATTTTTCTTTTCGGAATAGACTTGAACTAATATTTTATTTTTATCTTAAATGTTTAATTCTATAATTATATATTAAATATTATTCCATAAATGATTGTGTTTGAATTTGTGTTGAATAATTAGGTCTTAACTGTACATTGAAAATTGTAGATTGAAGATTGAATGAACGCCCTTGTAGCTCAGTGGATAGAGCAGCGGTTTCCTAAACCGCGTGCCGGATGTTCGATTCATCCCAAGGGCACTTTTTAAAAAATATTTATTTTTATTATGATTAAAATTTCTCCCGGAAAATCGAAAACAGCACTTGTTACTGGTGGTGTCAGACGGTTAGGTAAAAAAATTTCTTTTCATCTTGCAAAATCCGGATATAACCTTATTGTAAATTATAACTCTACAAAAAAATCTGAGGTTGATAAATTTCTGAAAGAAATAAATAAACTCGGTGTAAAGGTTATTGCAGTCAAAGCAGATATAAGTAATGAAAATGAAGTCAAAATGATGTTCCGTAAAGTGATGAAGGAATTTGGAAATCTGGATTTATTAATTAATAATGCATCTGTATTTGCTTCTGTCGATTTCTTTGATATTAACGAAAAAATAATCGATAATTTTCTTGGAATAAATATTAAAGGGACATTATTTTGTTCAAAAGAAGCTGCAAAAATTATGCAGACATCAAAAAATAAATTCTGCAGAATCATTAATATTGCTTCCCTTGGTGCGTTCCTGAACTGGAGTGCAAGTATTCCGTATTCAGTTTCAAAAGCAGGTGTGGTTAAATTAACAAAATTAATGGCAAACCGCCTTGCTCCTAAAATACTGGTTAACGCAATCGCTCCCGGAACGATAAATATTGATAACGACCAGAATCCGGATTCAAAAGAACTTATTAAATATCCGATGAAAAGATTTGCTTCGGATGAAGATATTATTTCTATTATTGATTATCTCACGACTTATAATACATATATCACAGGACAGGTATTTATTGTCGATGGAGGTAGAACTTTAATAAACTAATTAAATTATAATGCTGCAACATTTAGATAAAGCTCCTAAAGCATACCAGAACAAAGAATTTTTAAAATCGCCTTTTGCCCGTCCCATAAGGCTTTTGACCGAGTATATAGAACCTTTTGTCCGGCTTACTAATAATAAAGTGAAAGATACAATTGTGTTCTTTGGCTCTGCAAGAATTAAGGAAAGTTCTAATGCTAAAAAAGAATTGAAACAACTTGAAAAGAAATATAAATATTCTCCTAATCTCGACAATAAAATAAAAGCAAAATTAATTGATAAAATAGAATCTGCAAAAAAAGATTTGGAATTCTCGAAGTATTACGATGATGCATACAAACTTTCATATCTTCTTACGGATTGGTCGAAAAAACTTGGCAAAGGAAATAAATTTGTAATATGTTCGGGCGGAGGACCGGGAATAATGGAAGCGGCTAATAAAGGCGCCTGCAAAGCAAAAGGTTTATCAATTGGATTTAATATCTCCCTGCCGTTTGAACAGTATCCTAACGCTTATATTACACCGGATTTGAATTTTGAATTTCATTATTTCTTTATGAGAAAATTCTGGTTTGCATATCTTGCAAAAGCCATCGTAATTATGCCGGGAGGATTCGGAACACTTGATGAACTGATGGAAGTGCTTACGCTTGTCCAGACAAATAAACTGAAGAAGAAAATGGCAATTATTATTTATGATGAAAAATTCTGGAGGAAAATTATTAATTTTGAAATGCTTGCTGAATATAATATGATTTCAAAAGATGATTTAAATTTGTTTTCTTATGCAAATACTCCTGAGGAAGCGTTTGAAATCCTGAAAAAAGAACTAAGAAAAAATTATATTAAATAAAAAAATATATGATTATAAGTATGACCGGCTTTGGAAAAGCTGAAGGAATTTTTAATCAAAAAAAATATTTAATTGAAGCAAAATCGGTGAACGGCAGATTTTGTGAAATAAATTTTAAATATCCGAAATATCTGACTTCAAAAGATAGTGACATCAAAGAAATTATCAGACAAAAAATATCCCGCGGAAAACTTATTTTTGTACTGACAGTTGATGAAAACAATAATTCGGAACTTAATTTTATTCTTGATAATACCAAAATAAAGAAAATTCATTCCATTCTTAAATCATTAAAAAAATCCATAGGGTCTTCTGAAAAAATTAAATTGCAGCATATTCTCAGTTTTTCTGAAATTTTTACTTCCGAAGAAGCACTGGAAATTTCCGATGAAGAATATGACTTTATCTCGGATTTATTGAAAAAAGCCGTGGATGATTTATTTAATATGAAAACCCGTGAAGGAGATTTTATTAAAAAGGATTTAATGGAAAGAATTAAAATCGTTGAGGATGTTAACGAATTTATTGAAAATCAATCGAAAAATAATATTTTACAGGAAAAAGAAATTTTGAAAAATAAAATCGAAATGCTTCTTCTCGATAAATCCAAGATAGATGAAAACAGGCTTGAATTCGAACTTGCATTGCTTGCGGAAAAACTTGATATTACGGAAGAATGTATCAGATTAAAAAGTCATATTGATTATTTTATTAGTACAGTGGAATCTGCAGAGTATTCCGGAAGAAGATTGAATTTTCTGCTTCAGGAAATGAACCGTGAAATTAACACAATGGCTTCCAAGTCGATGGATGCTATTGTTTCACAGAAAGTAAGCGAACTGAAAGAAGAGCTTGAAAGAATTCGTGAACAAGTTCAAAATATTGAGTAATAAAAAATGTTATATACTATATCAGCACCGTCAGGTACAGGAAAAACAACTATAGTTAAAGAAGTCCTCAGACTTAATCCTGATTTAAAACTATCTGTTTCGGTTACTACAAGACCAATCAGGAATGGTGAAGTCAACGGAAAGGATTATTATTTTATTTCTGAAAAAGATTTTTTGGAAAAAATCGAAATGAATGAACTTGTTGAATATGAAAAAATTTTTGACAGTTATTATTATGGTACGGTGAAAGAACAGATAAACAAACACATTGAGGAAGGATACAACGTTATTTTTGATATAGATGTGAAAGGTGCGTTTTCAATTAAAAATAATTATTCGGATATAACAAAAATAATATATGTCCAGCCTCCTGATAAAAATGAAGTAATAAAAAGATTAAGAAATAGAGGAACCGAGAGCGAAGAACAGGTCAATATACGGCTTGCAAGATACGAATGGGAAATGTCTAAAATAAATGAGTTTGATTATATAGTTGTAAATGATAATTTATCTCAGGCAGTTGAAAAAGTTAATGAAATTATTAAACAAAATAAAAATATTTAAAGGAGAATTAATTTAAATGGCACTAAAAACAGTTGATTTGGAACAATTTGAGAAAAATGCTGAAAACTTGTATGAGGCGGTTGTTATTGCCTCTAAAAGAGCAAGACAGATTAATGATGAAATGAAAATGGAAATAAATCAGAGACTTGAACCTATTATGGCAAAAGAAACTGACGATGAAGCAATTATGAATCAGGATAAACTGAATGTTTCATTGGACTTTGAAAAAAGAAACAAGCCTTCGTTACAGGCTACAGATGAAGTAGTTAAAGAGGAAATTAAATTCAGATACAGGGATATCGAATAATAAATGCTTAATGGGAGAAAAATATTAATTGGCATCACCGGAGGTATAGCGGCATATAAAATTTGCAATCTTGTGCGTTTGTTTGTAAAATCCGGGGCTGAAGTAAAAGTCATAATGACTCCATCTTCTGTACAATTTGTTTCTCCGCTTACGTTATCTGTATTATCAAATAATGAAGTTGCAATTAATATGTTTCCCGTTGATAATGATGCTACTAATAAGGAAATAGTCAGTGCAGGTACCTGGCATATTAATTACGGAATGTGGGCTGATGTTTTTGTAATTGCTCCTGCAACTGCAAATTCCATTGCAAAAATTAATGCAGGAATTTCCGATAATTTTCTTCTTTCGACTGTTCTTGCTTCAAGGTGTCCTGTAGTTCTTGTACCGTCAATGGATGAAGATATGTATATGAATAATATTACAAAAAGTAATATTGATTGCTTAATCACACGCGGGTTTAAAGTTGTTAATCCCGTTAAAGGTGAACTTGCAAGCGGGCTGGTAGGTATGGGAAAAATGGTTGAACCGGAAATTATTTTTGATTTTGTTGAAAAACTCCTGAAAAAAAAAACTGATTTTGCGGGTAAGAAAGTTCTCGTAACAGCAGGTCCCACTGTCGAAAACATTGATTCGGTAAGATATATTTCAAATTATTCTTCAGGGAAAATGGGCTATGCTCTTGCAGATGCCGCAAAGGAAAGAGGAGCAGATGTAACATTAATATCGGGTCCCGTGAGTTTACACATTGACAGTCAGGTAAAAAGAATCGATGTAAGCAGTGCCGATGAAATGTTCTCTGAAGTGAAAAAATATGCAAATAAACAGAATCTGATAATTATGGCTGCAGCGGTTTCCGATTTCAAGCCAATAAATGCTTCATTGTCTAAAATCAAAAAGAAAAATACAGATAAAACACTTAGTCTAAAACTTAAACAAACACCCGATATTTTAAAATATTTAGGTGAGAAAAAGAAATTTGGTCTTATTGGATTTGCACTCGAAACTGAGAATGGAATAAAAAATGCAGGAAAAAAACTGGCTGAAAAAAATCTTGATATGATTGTTTTAAACAATGCGTTTGAAAAAGGTGCAGGCTTTAATGTTGATACGAACATTATTACAATAATTGACAAAAATAATGTTAAACGATATTCATTGATGTCCAAAAGAGAAGTTGCTGATGAAATTCTGGATTATTATATTAAAATACAAAAACACAATTGGAAAAAGATATAAACAATATTATAGAAGAATCTGTCAAGTATTTGAAATACTGGAATTCTAATAAAAAAATTCCTTTATACAAAAATGATTTTAAAAATTACATCGAACCTGAAGATAATCAGATAACAATTCATATTGAAAATAATCCGGATTCATCAGAAGAAATTTATCACAATGATAATATGGAAAATCAAAAAATAGATACTATCGTAAGCGATAAACAGGAATTATTTTTAGAGAATTGGGCATCCTGTGAAAATTTAACGGTTTTTGAAAACGAAATATGTAAGTGTACAAAATGTGCAATTGGAAATACCCGGATAAAATTTGTGTTTGGAACAGGAAATCCGGAATCAAAAGTCGTTTTGGTTGGTGAGGCTCCAGGCGCAGATGAAGATAAAGAAGGAAAACCTTTTGTCGGCAGAGCAGGAAAATTACTTACGGATATATTAAAAGCAATTAATTTTTCCCGTGATGAAGTTTATATATGCAATATACTTAAATGCCGTCCCCCTGAAAACCGCAATCCCGAACCGCAGGAAATTTCTAATTGCATTCCGTATCTTTTTAAACAGTTGAGTCTTATTAAACCAGATTTAATTCTTGCTCTTGGCTCATTTGCCGCACAGAATCTTCTTAATCTTAATCTTTCACTGGGAAAAATGCGCGGAAAATTTTATGAAATAATAATTTCGGATAAAACTGTAAAAGTATTGGTTACTTATCATCCTGCCGCATTATTGAGAAATCCAAAGTGGAAATACGATACATGGGAAGACGTGAAAATGCTTAGAAAAGAGTATGATAAAATATCTAAATAATCAAGAATTTTAATACAATGGCGAAAAATAAAAATAAAGAAGAGTTATTCAATGAAGATTCATTTAAAGGAAAACTTCCCGAAGGAACTTCACCTCCTAATGCAAGGGAACTTGAAGTTAAAATTTTAGGGTCAATTTTAATTGACAATGAAGTCCTTGATACGATTATACAGTTTTTCGATAAAAGTTATTTCTATGTCCCGGCACATAGTATGATATATCAGGCTATGATTAATCTGGAGAAAAAAAATGAAGCAATCGATGCTTCTACTCTGATGGAAGAATTGAAAAGGATGAATAAAATAAATGATGTCGGAGGGGCTGATTATATTATTCATATTGCCGATAGTGTTTCTTCATCTGCTAATGTCGAACTGTATGCAAGAATAGTACTCGAAAAATACCTGTTAAGAAAATTAATTCACATCACATCCGAAATTCAGTCACAGTGTTTAACTGCTAATGTAAATGCATTTGATTTACTGAATAAAACAGAACACGAAATTCTCGATGTTTCTGAATCTCTTTCTAAGAAAAAAGTTCTTCCTATAGAAGATGTTATTACAGATGTAATAGAAGAATTGGTGAGAAGATATAATGAAAAAAATCCTATCATTGGTGTACCGACTGGATATGAAAAACTTGATGAACTCACATCAGGATTTCAAAAATCTGAGCTAATAATTATTGCAGGAAGACCATCACACGGAAAAACCGCTTTCTCTATGAACATTGCAAAGAATGCGGCATTAAAACACGGGAAAAAAATAGCATTTTTCTCTCTCGAAATGACAACAAGGGAACTAATCGTAAGACTGTTATCAGGTGAATTAAGAATTGATGGAAGAAAATTAAAAACCGGAAGACTCTCTCCCGACGAATTTAAGAAATTAACAGTGCAGTATCCCAAATTAAAAACAAAGATATTCATTGACGATACAAGTGATTTATCAGTTCTTGAAATACGGGCAAAAGCAAGACGACTGAAAAAAGAATATGGTATTGATATGGTTATAATAGACTACCTGCAGTTAATCAGAGGAGATATAAAAGTAGAAAGAAGGGATCTTGAAGTAGCTTATGTATCACATAGTTTAAAAGCACTTGCAAAAGAACTCGATATACCCGTAGTCGCCTGTGCACAGCTTAACCGCGGTCTGGAAACAAGAGGTAAAGAAAAAATTCCTCAATTGTCCGACCTCCGTGAATCAGGGGCTATTGAACAGGATGCTGATGTTGTAATGTTTGTATATAGACCTTGTATGAGTGAGAAACCGCCTAACAAAGAGGATACCGAAGAATATCAGAAGTTTCAAAGAAAAGCCAATATTTTCCTTCGAAAGCAGAGAAACGGACCAATTGATGATTTTGAACTTGTATTCAATTCCGAATATGCAACATTCGATAATAAAAGGGAAGAACCGGTACTTAGAATACCTTCAGAAGAAGATTATCAGGATTCTTCTGTATTTTAATAAGAATTTATTCTGCGTTCATCAGTTATATCAGTTGAATCCTTGTTCTGATTATCACAATTCTTTTCTGAAAAATTTCCATTCTTTCATTTGTCTTGCTCCGAGTTTTTCATAGAAATTAATTGCATTCTTATTCCAGTCAAGCACAATCCATTCCATTCTTCCGCATTTTTTTTCTTTTGCGGTTTGTATTAGTTTATCAAAAAATAGTTTTCCTATTCCTTTGTTTCTATATTTTTTCATTATATAAATATCTTCAAGAAATAATGTTCGTTTTGCAAGAAATGTGGAATATGTAAAAAAATAAAATGCATAACCCACTAATAAATTATTTTTTTCTGCAACCAGAATATTTAAAATACAGTTTTTTCCAAATGCATTTCTTAGTAATCTTTTTTGTGATTGTACGTCCGGTGGGGTCAGTTTCTCGAATTCTGCCAGCTCTTTAATCAGTCGTGTTATTTCTTTTGAATCACTTTTCTTTGCTTTACGAATCTTAGTATTCATTTTCAGTTTAATATGATTTTAATAATCAATAAATTACAAAAATTTAATAATAATGAATAGAAGAAATTTTTTGAAAACTGGCGTCTTGTTCGGTGCTGGGTCCTTTGTTTTCAGAAGTAATTATACCGGAAAAATTTTTATTACTGACGATTATGAAATAAAAAAATGCAGGAAAAAGCTTTCTTCTCTCGATTTGAATTTAAAAGACAAAAACATCGATTATATTATTCCCGAAATCGGAAAATCATTTATCGGTACGGAATATGTTGCGGGAACTCTGGATGTAAATACAAAAAAAGAAGAACTTGTAATTAAAATTACAGGACTGGATTGCGTTACTTTCGTTGAAAATACTCTCGTAATGTCAAGACTGATTCAGAAAAATGATACATCTTTTGAAGCATATAAAAATGAATTAACTTTAATCAGATACAGAAAAGGAATAATTGATGGTTATACTTCACGTCTGCATTACTTTACCGATTGGATTTATGATAATCAGCAGAAAGGAATTGTAAAAGATGTAACTGAAGAAATCGGAGGTATTCCATATGATAAAACAATTAATTTTATGTCAACTCATAAAAAATCGTATAAACAGCTTCTGGAAAACAGTGATTATGTTGATGATATTAAAGAGACTGAAAGTGAAATTACAAAACGAAATAAATTTTATATCCCAAAAAATAAAGTTGACAAATATTACGATTATCTGAAAACCGGAGATATTATTGCAACGACAACAGAAATTGATGGACTTGATGTTACTCATACAGGATTTATCTATAAAGAAAATGAGGAAACATATTTTATGCATGCTTCGATAGTTAAAAAAGAAGTTACAATTTCAAATGTACAGCTTAAAGAATATTTATTATCAAACAAAAAACAGTCAGGTATAATAGTTTCCAGACCACAAAATATTTGATGGTAATAATAAATTATATATTACTTTGCGTTTTATTTTATTTACTCGGTTCAATACCTGTTTCTTATTTAATTGTAAAAAAGAAAACCGGGAAAAATATTATTAATGAAGGTTCGGGGAACGCCGGGGCATTAAACAGTTTTGATGTTACTAAATCCAAATCTGTCGGAATATTGGTGCTGATACTTGATTTTTTAAAAGGTGCTCTGCCTGCTTTGTTTATATCACTGGTTATTCATCTCCCGGTTTCACTTGCAGTACTTCCTTTATCCTGTGTTGTACTTGGACATAATTTCTCGGTATGGATAAAATTCAAGGGCGGCAGGGGACTAGCAACATCTGCGGGAATTTGTGTAGTGGTAAATTTCTGGTTGTTAATTATCTGGTGTGTGGTATTTTTAATTTTCTTTGCTTTAAAAAGAAATGTTCACGTTGGAAATATTGCAGCAACTTTTTTCCTGCCTTTAGTTGTTATATTTACATCTGATTTTTTAATAAAATTTAATTATGATTTTAATTACTCGGGTATTGAAAAATTCCAGGATAATTTCGGTTCGCTGTTTACCATTACTGCATCGGTTTGCATATTGATATTAATCAGACATATAGAACCAGCAATAGATTTGTTAAAGAAATTTAAAAAAAATGAATCTGAATCCGCTGTTAAAAACAACTGATGAACTAAATGAAATGTCCCGGCAAATTCGCCGCGATATAATCAATATGCTTCTGATATCAGGTTCAGGCCATTCTGGAGGACCCCTCGGAATGGCGGATATTTTTACCGCAATGTATTTTAACCTGCTGAATATTGATAACGAAAATACGGAATGGATTGAACGTGATTATTTCCTTTTATCTGCCGGGCATCTTGCACCTGTGTGGTATTCTTCACTTGCACGCCGTGGGTATTTCCCTTTGGAAGAACTGAAAACATTGCGTAAAATAAATTCCCGTCTGCAGGGACACCCTGCACCTGCTAAAACTCACGGTGTCCCGGGTATTGAAATTGCTTCTGGTTCTCTTGGGCAGGGGCTGTCAATAGCTGTTGGATGTGCACTCGGTTTGAAGCTCGATAAGAAACCAAATTATGTATTTTGTGTTAACGGAGATGGTGAATTGCAGGAAGGTCAGATATGGGAAGCTGTTATGTCTGCCGCACATTTTAAAGTTGATAATCTTACAATGATAGTGGATAATAACGATTGCCAGATTGACGGAAATGTGAGAAATATTATGAACATTCAGCCTCTGAGAGATAAATTTATTTCGTTTAACTGGGAAGTTTTTGAAATTGACGGAAATGATTTGAATCAGGTTGTCGATGCAGTTCAAAAATCGAAATTAGTAAAAGGAAAACCAACCGTTATTCTTGCAAAAACAGTTATGGGAAAAGGAGTTTCTTTTATGGAAAGGGATTATAACTGGCACGGAAACCCGCCAAATGAAGAACAAGCAAAAATCGCCCTCTCCGAACTTCTCCCAACCAAATTCGGTGACTTCGCTTAATTTATTTACCTGATAAATAATATATTGTAGCGTAGTGTAAATCCGCCTATGTCATACATAACAAACTTAACTAACTTAACTAACTTAAAAAACTTAACTAACTTAAAAAACTTAACTAACTTAAAAAACTTAACTAACTACTTTACAGCCTTCCATTCACAAGTTCATTCGCCAATCTTGTTGCCTTGAATAAATTCTTTATTGCTTCAAGCAACCCTCTTGAATCCACAGATACTGTTCTGTTTAATTCTGTCGTAAATATATATCTTCCGGGAAGACTTTCAATGTTACCATCAAATGCAAGTCCGACAACCTCTGCATTTTTATTTATTAAAGGACTTCCTGAATTTCCTCCGATGATATCATTAGTCGAAATAAAATTAAACGGAGTTTCAAGTTTAAATTCGCCCGGTTTGTTTACCCATCTTTCCGGTAATTCCCAGGGGTATTTCTGACCGAATGAATAGTACCTGTCATATAATCCGTAAAACGTAGTATAAGGCGGCGTCACTGTTCCATTGTAAGGATATGTTGATATTATACCATCTGAAATTCTCAATGTAAATGTTGCATCAGGCGGTATTGATGTACCGTAAACTTCGTAAATAGCTCTGCCGAGCAGGGAAGCATTTATTTCAATTCTTGCATTAATTTCTTTTTGTTTATTCATTAATTCTGCATATCTGTCCCAGAATCCTGCTACGAATTGCAATAACGGGTCAGTGGAATTTAAAACATTTGCAAAACCTGTATGTGCAATTTCAAGTGCACCTTCTTTTGTAACTAATTTAGAATTAGTTAAAACAAATTCTACTGCTTCAGAAACTGATTTATTTCCGAATACTTTTTTATAAGAAGCATTATCCTTTCCCAGTTTATCGACAAATGTTTGCAAATCAAGTTCAAGCTGATACCGGTTCAGATTTGCATCAAGTTTATTATATACCATGTTGATTACAGAATCCGGCATATCTTTACTGTCTTTTGCATTTCTTACAAGTGATTTTGCACAGGACATATATCTCGACGGAGAACGCGACATATCATATCCTGCTAATTCTTTAAATATTAATTTATAATCGTTAACTGCTTTTGTAATTTCATCCCATGCACCGCCGTATTTGCTTTTCAGATTTGGTTTTTCATCAACTTTGGTTTTCAGTGTTTTTTCGAAATCCTTTTTCTTCGCCATCATTATCGGGTCGTTTAATGCTTTAAGTTGTCCGTAATATACTTTTTGTGAATTTTGCAATCCGAATAGATAATCTTCATATTCTGATTTTTTGTCGGGATAATTTTTTAATAGCTCTTCAACTTTTGGAATCATATTATCAAAAAAACTTACTAAAACAGGTACCTGAAAGTCTCTTGCTAATTCAAGCTGGGAAACTGTTTTGAGCCTTTCTGTTCTTCCCGGATTTCCAACTACAAATATTGGTTCTCCGATAATTGCTCCGTTATTACTCCATTTAAAATAATATTCTGTCTTAAGCGGTTTTCCGTTATCATAAACTCTGAAAAAAGTAACGTCTAAGTCATATCTTGGATAAGTGAAATTATCCGGGTCACCTCCGAAAAATCCAAGTAGATTTTCAGGTGCAAAAACAAGTTTTACATCAGTATATCTTTTGTATGCATACAACATATATTCTCCGCCGTTATAAAGTGTTACTACATTACATCTCAACTGAAGTTCTTCACTATATTTTTTCTCAAGTTCTTTAATTTTATCCTGTCTTAATTTAGTTTTCTCTTCGGGTGTTGTTCCTTTTTCTATTGCCTGCTGGACATCCTGCGTAACGTCAATGATTTTTACAAGCTGGTCAACATATAATCCCGGGACAGGTCTTTCATCACCTAGAGTCTCTGCCCAGAATCCATATTTATGCAGGTCTTCGCCTTGTTTTGTTACCTGTGTTACGTAACCCCTCCCGCAGTGATGATTTGTCATCACAAGTCCGTCTTCGGAGACAAATGATGCAGAACATCCTCCTCCGAATCTTAATGCGGACATCCTTACTTTATCGAGCCATTCCTGTGTCGGTTTGAAATTATATGTCTCGGCGAAATAGTCAACCGGGGCATGTTCAAAAGTCCACATCTTGCCAAGGTCAAATCTGCCTGCTTTTACTGTATCAAGATTCACTCCCTGATATAACTGCGATTGTGATATCCCGCAGGTAAATAGAACTGTCAATAAAATTAAAAACTGAAATAATTTAATCCTGAATTTCATAATATTATAATTTATTTATTAATATTTATTAAAAAGACAAATTAAAGTTCTTTAACTTAAGTAAATTGTAATTTAAAAATTAGTTAAAAAACTTAACTTCTTAACTCCTGTATTCTGCTGTTTTTGCATCCCGACCTGTCGGCGATTAACTTCTAAAAAATAATTCCCGCTCCAATTCTGATTGTTTCTATACTTAGTGGTTTTTCGCTTGTAAAAGGCCAGTTCATCCCTTTGGTTTTTCTAAGATATTGAAACATAACTGATGCTGTATTTTGAAGAATATAAGTCATTACACCGTATCCGATATTATTTGTAAGTGTATTTTTTTTCGTGTCAAAAAACATTAATGAAATAAAACTGCTTATTAGATGACTTGTTGCATCTATTGCCCAGCTTCCAATATCTTTCATCACAAGATGTTTCGGATAAATCAAAGTATGCTTATATCCTATATTGATTGTATAGGAATCATTAATTCCGAAAATAATCCCATTATTTCTTGTATATCCCGACTTTATATTTTCTGTGAAGACATCGAGTTTTTTTGAATCATTATCCTGAGATGAAGAATATGATACAAAATTCATACTATTAAAAAAATCCACTAAAGGAATATTTACATATGGAATAATTTTAAATTTTTCAAATTCAAATCCCAGAGAATAAGTAATATCCGGTCTGATTGATATAATCTTTGAATTTATTTTTTCATTTTGCGATGAAAGCAAAGAAATACTATTATTGTAATAATCAAAATCTATACTGAATTTAATAAAATCATTTAATTTCATACCGCCTTTCGGGATGTATCTGTCCACACCTCTCAAATAAATAAAAATACTTGCATTAATATTACCCGTATTATTAAAAATGCTATTAATGTCCTTATATGTTGGAATTCCTCCCCCGTAAAAAAGTTCCAGTCCACCATATGCTATTTGTCTATTATTATAAATAACAGTTGATGTTTTTACATTCAAACTCGTATCCTGCTGAGCAAAAGCAAAAATTGGAAATAAAATAAATATCAGGATAATAATTCTATTTTCCATCTTCCTCTTTTATTTTTTTATTAAAAATTATACATTTTAAATTTTACTTTAAATGCTTTAATCTGATAATTTATTAGATGAAAAATTTTGAGATTATTTTTTATTATAACATTCGAACTATGGAAGGGGATTGTCTTTGCAATATTTTCAGACTATTTGGATTTTCCAACAATAATTGAATTATAAACTGTAAAAAGGATTTAGTAATAGTTTCCATAAACCTTACAATAGTTTGTAAGAAGAAATTGAATTGACAACTACTATTTAATAGGGTATTTTGTATTGATGAAAAGATTATTTATTACTACCAATGAGTTTTGGAATCTTTGGGTATCGATAGGTTTTAATGATGAAGATATCAGGTGTCTTGAAGATGAATTGATTGAAAGGCCTGATGCCGGAAAAGTTATTCCCGGAACAGGCGGACTCAGAAAACTCCGATGGCAAAGAAAAGGTATGGGTAAACGAAGTGGTATCAGAGTATTATATGTAGATTTTTTGAAGTATGAACAGTTACACTTTATTTCACTGATTAAGAAAAGTGAAAAAGAAAATATCTCAATTACAGATAAAAAAACAATTTCAAATTTAATAAAAAAAATAGAAAAAAAACTCGAAAGAAAATACAATGAAAAATTCAAAAATAAGAAAAAGTAAAGAAATTACAAAAAGTATCATTACTGGTTTAAAGGAATCGTTGAAGCATTCTGTAGGGAAAAAGACGGTTTTGAGAACAAGAGAAGTTTATATACCTCCTGTTTCGGAATTTAAAGGAAAAGAAATAAAAATAATAAGAACATATATAAATCTCACACAAAAATTATTTGCAAGGGCACTTGGTGTTTCTGTAAAAACCGTCGAGGCATGGGAGGCAAATAGAAATATTCCGGATGGACCAGCTCAAAGAATTTTATTTGCATTAAAAAATAACCCGAAAGCATTGAAAGTATTTAATATAAATATCAGGTAAAAAACTAATAAGGATTTTATCGTTTATAATATTTTTTACAATATTATTAACAATATAATTCTTTATATACGGATTTTTTTTGAAGTTTAGTTGTTATAATTTGAAATAAAAAAAATTTATATAGAAAAATTCAGGAGTTCTAATGTTAAAACTTATATTATTATTATTAACACTTTTAGATTATCAGACCGCTTATCAGCAAATTAAAAAGTCTGATGGTTGGGTTCGAATTACCAAAGGAGAACCAATAATAGCATGTTTTTCTATTTGTAAATCTGGAAATAATTTAATTATTGGTGGAGTATCGAGAGAGATGAGTTCTATATTCTATACCGATGAAAAAGAAATTGAATGGAAAACCTCTGGTTATATAGGTGATTATGCCACAAGTTTTTTAAGCCATAAAGGTTTTTTATTAGCTGGAACGAAATCTAAAGGAATTTTAAAGTCTACTAATGATGGAAAGACATGGTTCGCAACAAATGGTTTGACTCCAAATGGAGTTATATCTTTGATTGAGCATAATAATATTATTGTTGCCGGAACAACGTCAGGGTTGATATATATATCAAGTAATGATGGGATTGATTGGGAATTAAGAAAAGAATTAAATCGTACAATTAATTGTATTGTTTCTTCTTTTACATATTTATTTGTTGCAACTTGTGACATTGGAATAATTTATTCTAGTGATAATGGTTATACTTTTGATTATTTAATAAAAGGCCAAGAATCTCCAAGGGGTGATTTTCATTCATTAATAATTTATAACAGAAAAATTTATACAGGCTCACATAGTGACGGGGTACATATATTTAATCTTTCAGATTTTTCATCTGATGGTTGGTATTATGATTTTATAGGTATAAACAATTCTCCTTGTTTAAATTCCTTACTAAAAATTGAAAAATATTTAATTGGAGGTACCGAGGGATGTGGAATATTTATTTTACCAGATGATAAAACAGAATGGATTGATTTTAGGCAAGGGATTGAGAATCAAAATGTGAAGTGTCTTTTAAAAGGTAAAGAATATATTTATGCAGGAGTTATTCAATATGATAGAAATAATCAAAGTTATGGTATTTACAGAAGAAAGATAAATGAATTATTCGAAATGAATTAAGCTATTTATATTAAAAAATGAAAATTTATAATATGAAAATTTATAATATGAAAAATTTAAATGGAAAAACGATTATTCTAACAGGGGCTTCGAAAGGTATTGGAAAAGTTACTGCAAAGAAACTGACTGAGTATGAATCGAATCTTGTGCTAGTGTCGAGAAAAATGAGTGATTTACAGAAAGTAGAAAAGGAATTGAATTATGATTCGGAAAAACTTTTACTTGTCGAAGCGGATGTGTCAAATGCAGATGATGATAAGAAAATTATTGATGAGACAATTAAAAAATTTAGCAGAATTGATGTGCTGATTAATAATGCGGCACAGTTTGCACATACCAGGTTAATTGATATTAAGATTGAGGATTTTGACAGAGTTATGAATACGAATATTCGCGGAGTCTTTATTTTGACTAAGTTTGCATTGAAGCATATGATTCCGCAGAATTCCGGTGCAATTGTTAATATTTCATCTACTGCGGGAAAGAGGGGATATCCGACAGGTTGTGCATACGGAACATCAAAATTTGCACTAAATGGATTTTCTGAATCGCTATTTAAAGAAGTGAGAGAATATAATATCAGGGTTATTACTATAAGTCCATCGATGGTGGATACGAGAGAGAAACCTCTGAGTGAACATAAAGAATCAGGGAAGGGAGTTTATATGAGGATGGAAGATGTAGCCGACACAATAATCGGTTCAATAGTACTTCCTGAAAGATGTATGATAAAAGATGTGGAAATCTGGGGAAC